>OMBA01000112.1_pt1 | contig 65820 bp, 62 predicted proteins | sample 1673441 | NCBI WGS metagenome assembly OMBA01 (sample SAMEA103958111, study PRJEB25191) | human gut metagenome | biome: human-associated habitat [ENVO:00009003]; feature: intestine environment [ENVO:2100002]; material: feces | place: Germany | collected 2013/2015
AATTTTCGCTAATCACCAAATTTACAAATAGTTATAATTCATCGAACTCACGTTATATTATATATAATAATATATAATGCCCACTACTTCTCGTTGAACAACATAGGTATGAACTGGTTAAGACACCTACGCCACGTGAGCCACTCATGATGAGTGCCAGGAGAAGAGTAATAGGTGTTGTGGATGCCCAAGTCGGTCAGTTGCTTGCACATGGCTTCGGTGCCCATACGCTCCTCGCTTCCCTGTCCCATGAAAAGGGCGTGCACCTGATTGTTGAACTTGTTCGCGTCAGCGAATACGCCATTGTATACCTGTTTGATATCTTGACCGGGAGCCATGAGCAAGGCACCGCTGAAAGTACCGATGTGGGAGAAAAGGTCGAGGTGCTTCAACGTGATTTGCAGCGTCTGGTGTCCTCCCCAAGAGAGACCCGCCATGGCACGGTGGTCACGATCGTTCTTCGTGCGGAACGTCTTCTCCACATAAGGCATCAAATCCTTGAGCATCACATCCTCGAAAGAGGCGCCAAACTCGTCACGCTTCTCACCACGCTTAGCACCATGGATATAGCTGCAATTGCCATTGTCCATCACTACTATCATAGGCTTGCAACGACCGCTGGCAATGGCATTGTCCATGATGTTGGCCATGAAGCCCTGCTGATGCCATCCACGTTCGTCCTCGCCCATACCATGCTGCAAATAGAGCACAGGGTATTGCTTATTGGGATTGGTCTCGTATTCAGCGGGGGTGTAGACGTAACATCTTCTGGGTTTGCCCTCCACGCTGGAGAAGTATTGGCATTCTCTCACCTGTCCATGATTGATACCTTGTTGGTAGGTATAGTAAGCGGCATCTTCCGCGCTCTCTGGTATCTCCAGAGCACTTGAAATGCGTCCGCAACCATAGAAAGCGTCGGTACCAGGATCGGTCACCTGTACACCATCTATCCAAAGAAAATAATAGTGGAAGCCTACCACCAAAGGGTCTGTAGTGACCGTCCATGTGCCTTTCGCATCCTTTGTCATGGGATACTTGCGGCCGCAGATATCGGCAACGACCTCTTTTGCATTGGGGGCGTGCAGCTGGAATATTGCCCTACCCTGGTTGTCTACTTGTGGATACTGCGCCATGGGCACGTTATACTTACCCGTCGTGGCGGTCTGCGCCATGCCTGCCTCGCATCCCAATGCCATCAAAGCCATCATGGCAAATCTCAAAATAAATGTTCTTTTCATATACATACAAGTTTCGATTAAGGTTTATGTCAATCAAGGTTTCTCGCAAAGATAGTAACTTTCAACAAAACGGACAAGCCCCACGCCAATTAAATGCGTCCACGAAAAAGAATTGAGACATGGAGTGAAGAACTTGATACGCTAAGCGAAAAGGGAACGGCCAATCACTCGTGACGAGCGAAACGTTCCCAGGCCAATTGTTCGTATCGGGTGCCAGGCCTTCCATAGTTGGCGTAAGGATGAATACTGATACCGCCCCGGGGAGTAAAGAGCCCTGTCACCTCTATATATTTAGGATCCATGAGGCGGATGAGGTCTTTCATGATAATGTTGACGCAGTCTTCATGGAAGTCGCCATGATTGCGGAAACTGAAGAGATAAAGTTTCAGGCTCTTGCTCTCCACCATACGCTCGCCGGGGATATAGCTGACGCGTATTTCGGCGAAGTCGGGCTGCCCGGTGATGGGGCAGAGGGAGGTGAACTCGGGGCAATTGAACCTGACCCAGTAGTCGTTCTCGGGATGTTTGTTCAGGAAAGTCTCCAACACTTCAGGGGCGTAGTCGGAGCGGTAGTCGGTCTTCTTGCCCAGTGCGCGCAGCCCTTCTTGTTCGCGTCCCCGGGGGGTGGTTTCTTTTTTCTCTGCCATGGTCTTGTCGCATTTAGGTCGCAAACTTACGAATTTTTCCCGACATTTGGCGGATTTTCCGCCGAAAAGCGTTACTTTTGCGGTCGATAGATAGAAAACATTCACTTAAACCGAGAGAAAAATGACCAAGAAACTGATTTCCATGGCCGCCCTCGCCCTCTGCGCCCTCTGCGCCTGGGCACAGGACAACGCGGCCTTCACCATCACCGGGGAGGCTCCCCAGGACGCAAAGATGGTCTACGCAATCTACAACAACACCCACAACCAGATGGACAGCGTCGCGGTGACTGGCGGCAAGTTCACGCTGAAGGGCGAGAAGCCCGCCAACACCTTCGTGACCGTGACCACGGGCGACAATAACGCCATCACCGTGGTGGCCGACGGGCAACCCATCCACGTGAACCTCACCAATGGCACCATCATCGCCTCCTCTCTCAACCAGAAGTTCCTGGGCATACAGAACGAGATGCACCAGGCGCAGGAGTCCCTGATAAAGATGAGCCAGGAGTACTCCGCCCTCGCCCAAGACACCACGGCGCAAGGCCAGGCCAGGAAGGCCGAGCTGATGGGCAAGTTCAACGAGGAGAGCGAGAAGCTGACCCAGAAGATGAAGGACATCGTCGCCGCCAACCTGGACAACGTGATCCCCGCCTACTACCTGGGCACCGGCCTCTTCTATGAATATGGTTACGACGACCTGAAGAAGCTCTGCGCCGAGGGCACTCCCTACTATGGCCACCCCATGATGGCCATGGCACACAGGCAGTTACAGGCCTTGGAGAAGCGCCACCCCGGGCTGAAGTACACCGACCTGAGCATGAACGACATGGACGGCAAGCCCGTGAAGCTCTCCCAATGGGTAGGCAAGGGCAACTACGTGCTCGTTGACTTCTGGGCAAGCTGGTGCGGCCCCTGCCGCCAGGAGATGCCCCACGTGGTGGCCGCCTACGAGAAATACAAGGCCAAGGGCTTCCAGGTGGTGGGCGTGAGCTTCGACAGCCAGGCCGAGGCCTGGAAGAAGGGCGTGGCCGACCTGGGTCTCTCCTGGCCGCAGATCAGCGACCTGAAGGGCTGGAAGTGCGCTGCCGCCGAGGTGTATGGCGTGAACAGCATCCCGAGCAACATCTTGGTGGACGGACAGGGCACTATCGTGGCCTGCGACTTGCGCGGAGACGCATTGGTTGCCAAGCTGGCCGAGATATATGGCGAGTGATAATTTTCACCAAATCCATAAATTAAATGAGATCGCCGCTTGACTTATAGTTGTCAAGCGGCGATTTTTGTTTACGCCAAATACCGATTTGGGATTAAGAGAGAAGATGAAACATCATTGCGGGGTCACGTCCCATTGTACGGGAACGTTCTTGAAGGTGATCGTGCCAGCGTTTTGTGCGTCGATGTAGACGCCCAGCTTGATCATCTGCATAGTAGTGGCCGTCTTCTTTACGTCCTGGAACTGTGCGTCCTTCTCGTCAAGGGTCACCTTCACGGCAATGCCCTCGGTCAAGTTGCGACGATATTGTCCGTTAGTGCCAGTGTTGTAGAGATTGCCATCCTGGTCAACGGCCACAGAGGCCACGTTTCTCACCGAACCTCCGAAACCCGCACTGGTTTTGTTGGCTATCATCTTGGCCTTGAACACCAGGTACACCGTGCCATAGTTGAGAGAGGTAGACTTGCCATAAGCACCTACCAGCTCCACATCGAGCACGCCTGCCAAAGGATTCTCCATGGTACCTCCCGAGGGGATGGCCACAGAAAGCACGTTGGCCACCTTGTCTTGCGTGGAATCCGTACTGGTTTGGCTTTGCGTAGTGGTGGTATTGGTAACAGCGTCCACCGTCTCTTTCACTTTCTTGAGGATGTTACCTAATTGGGCATTTGCCGGCATCACTCCGAAGAAAAGCATCATGACCAGCAGGGTAAATACAGATTTTCTCATTGTCTTGTTATGTTAAAGGGGTTAAACGATAGGCGCACCTACCTGCGGATGAGGTAATTGCGCGTGAATTTGTAAATAGCGGCGAACTGCAGAATGAGCATCACGATGCTCCAGGCGATATAGAGCAACACGAGCAGAGCCACGATGACGATAGCGAAGTAGATAAGTCCCGTGGGATTCATCTCAGAGGTGTTGCCCACATGCACGCCGTTACGAAAGACGCGGTAGTGGGTGATCGAATGGTCGAGTGCCCACTCCAGTTGCTTGCCCAGGAAGCCCAGCAACCCGACAGCAGCACCGCCCACAGCTACGGCTCCTGCCACGGTAGCTCCCGTCATGTTAGCCACCTTGTCTTTCATCGTGTCCAGTTCCTCCACGGGTTTACCCCGCAAGGCCACGGCTCTGAAAGCCATGGCGGCGACGATATAGGCCGCTAGCCCTGCCCAGTAGCCGAGATACTGCCAGCTGAGCACCATGTGCCAGAAGTCTCCCTTGATGATGGGCATGGCGATGATGGCGATAAAGGCCACCAGGACAAAGGGGAACCACCCGTTGAAAGTAAGTCCCGAAGCTCGGTTGTGGAGCAGAATGAGCATGTTGATGTCTTCGGCCACATCCTCGTCAGCGCAACCCGTGGCGATAGCCTTCTTGAGAGCCTCGCGTGATTGACGCAATTCCTTCGCGCTCTTGGGGTAAGAGCATCCGTATCCCTCCTGGTCTGCAAGGGGTTCCCACTGCCAGGGAGCATTGGCCTCGTCCAGGTAGCGCAAAGCTTCCTGCCGGGCCTGCTCTTGGGTGAGCTCGACCCGACCGGCCTTGGCCAAGTCGTCCAGGGACATGGGCTTGAGTTTCTCCTTCCTCGCACGGACGATGAGCATAATCACAGCCACGATGATAATCAGGTCTATGACACCCAAGAAGGAGAAAGAGGTCTTGTCCTTGTCCATCTCGCTGGGAGCATGCTTCTCGGGGGCAGCACCCATGGCGGCGGTTATCTCCTGGTCGGTGAGCACACGGCTGTAGACGGTAACTCTGACTGGCTTTATCCACTTGCTCTCATAAATACGCACCTGGTTGGGTGCCGGATTGGCCAATTCGGCCAAGGGAGCAGAGTAGTAAGCGTAGTCATGGCCAGCGGCCACGAGATGTTGCTCACGGGTCTGCATATCCACGGTCTGCACCATGGTGAACTCCTGGCCATCCTCCATGCCAGCCTCCACCGAATGCCATCGCCGGTTGTCACTCTCGGGCGAGGAGTAGCCCGCCACGTCCACCTCTCCACGATTGTCAACGGAGAAAAAGCCTTGCTCGTAGGCGTTGCCATTGTAGAGCCTCACCAGCTCCACCGCGGTGAGAGAGTCCACCTTCTCCACCCTGTAGGTGATGACGATGGAGTATTTCGCCTCACGCCCCGCCAACGAGTCGCAGCCCGCCCGCCATGTCTTGGAATCAGCGTCAAACTTCACCTTGCCATGAGTCACGCTCTCTGTAGGCGACTTACCGAAGGTCACGTCAAGCACCCTACCCTCTTCGGGCAGCCCAGGCGCGGCGGTAAGGGATGAGGCCAGTACCACAGCCAGCCCCAGCAATGCCATTCTTGCCTTGCTAAGATAAGTCATATGTCAATTATCACTGCTTTGTTATTTTCCCATGTCTATCTTCCAGTCGCCCGCGTCATCTTTCTTCAGCTTGACAGTCTCCTCCTTGGTGGAAGCGTCACCATACTCTATTTTCACTTTCACCACGGCTGTCTCTGGCTTATTCTCCTCGGCGGGGGTTACCTCCTCAGAGAGAATCTCGTAACCCTTGATGCCCTGCTTCTTGGCCAGGGTCTGGTCTGCCTTGGAGGCAATCATACTGGCCACGGCATTACGCTGTACCTCGGGATCCTCTCCCTCTTTCACGTCAATATAAAGCAAGTCCACATAACCTTCGTAGTCCTTGTCCTGCAGGCACTTCATGGACTTCTCCACCACACTAGAGGGGGTGTTGCCACCACCACATGCCACCAACATGGCTAAAGCCATCACTAACACTGTCACGCTAAGAATCTTTTTCATAGTCATTTCTCCTTTTGATTAAATGATGAATGAGTTTGTACTATATATATTATTAATGTATCAAATATCAAAACGCGATTACCCGCTTGAGCCTCGAAGCGGAAAGGAAATCAGAGGGCAGCACTACGTGCCGCAACCAAAGACCAGGCATACTGATATCATGAGTCCCCTTGCCCACCAACGACAGACCCGCCTTGCGATAGGCATGCTCCACCAACTCACAGCAATACATGCGCGTGGTGTCGGCATCGTCGTAGTCGTGGTCAAAAAGCGTGCCTCGCCTGTAAACATTGACCGCCTCCCGAGCGGCACGTGCCGCGGCCAAGCTATCCACGCAACGCAACACGCAACCTTCGCCCGCCCTGTCTGAGCGGAAGTAAGCGTCTAGCGTCTCCATCTTCACCCTGTCTTCATCGCCTGGGAAGTCGGGCTCGCCCGGCACGGCATGCACCACCATCCACTCACCGTCCTCCCACGCCACGATACCTATATGAGAATAGGCACCGCCACGATCGGCGAATGTCACGGCATGGCTGGCAAACCCCAGCCCACGCCGCATCACCACGTCACCCGTGCGCAGTCTCGCCTCACGCGGGAATATGGAATGCGTGCGCTCCTCGCTCGCCCCACACGAAGCGAGGCAAGCCTGCAAGAGATAAAACAAGACTATCGTCAAGCGTGTTGTCATGGGCGCATAGAAATCTGGTTGCTAGGCAAAGTTAGCGATTTTGTCGCGGAGTGAAAGCATACGGCGCAAAATGTTAGCGTCAATTCATAAAACTAGATGGTCATTTGAACAATCCACGCCGTTTAGCCTGTATTTACGCATCCTTCGACCCAACTGGGAAAGGGAAACCTACAGGTATGGCAAGCGAGATGGAGTGGCAATAGTGACGAATATCGTGCTTGCTTATAGCGGCTATCGAAAGAAACCATAACGGTGATACTCCCGAAACAAAAATCATGACTACCTTCGCGGCGTGAACTAAATTCTAAAAAACATGATGACATTTAACGGGACTATAACGCTATGGACAGCCATCGTATCGCTGCTGCTGATAGCATTCTTGATCAAGGGAGTGGCAAAAATGCTTGAAACCAAGAAACGCCATGGCCGCGGGCCGAAACTGGTAGAGGTTGGAAAGGAGAAAGAAATCTTCTTTGTTCCTGGCGACGAATATCTGGAGGGGGATGACGAAAGGAGAACGCGATAGATGGATAACAGCCCGTCACGAAAAGTAACAGAGAGGGAGGCTTGCGTCTTCCTCTCCACCTACGCCGCCTGGTTGCTAGGTTGCGGTGCCACTTGCATCCGCACGGAGAAAAACGTGAGACGCATGGCCAAGGTTCTGGGACTGGACGTGGACATCTCCATCATCACGTCACACGTACACCTCTGCGTTATAGACAGGGACAATGGAAATGCCCACGACCACATGGAGCGCATACGCAAGCATGCCATCAGTTTCGACATCAACACGCAACTGAGCCGGCTCAGCTGGGAGCTAGCCGACGGAAAGATCTCTTTTCACCAGGCCAAGACACTTTTCGACCGCATCATCCAGACACCTCCGGCCAACCGATGGCTGGTGCTCCTGCTCGTGTCCGTGGCGAACATGTCTTTCTGTCGCCTCTTCGGGGGCGACACGATAGCGATGGGCATTGTGTTCGCGGCCACGATGGCAGGCTACTTGCTGAAGCAGATCATGCTCGACGACAAGCGCGACGTGAGGCTGGTGTTCTTCACGTGCGCCTTCTTCTCCTCGGTGATAGCCGCCTGCGGACACCTCTTCCACTGGGGCGACACGCCAGAGGTAGCCCTCGGCACCAGCGTGCTCTATCTCATACCAGGCATCCCCTACATCAACTCGGTGAGCGACATGCTCGACGGCCACTATCTCTGCTCCATCAGTCGGCTAGCAGACGCACTGGTGCTCACGGCCTGTCTTTCCACGGGCATGTGCGGCGGCATATTGCTCATGGGACTGAAACTATTCTAGCCCAACGCACGAATATCTCGGGAAAAGTTCGTAACTTCGCGCCTCGTGGCGGAAGGCTACACATTATATATACATATTTATATAGCGATTGGATAACAACACAGGAAAATGATACTTGACATACTGCAAGACGGACTCTTCGCGGCTCTCGCCGCCATCGGCTTCTCCAGCATCAGCAACCCTCCCCGCAAGGCCTACGCCTACTGCGCGCTGATAGCCGCCGTGGGCCACGCAGCCAGGTATACGCTCACCTCTGGCGACTTACTCCAAATGCACATCATACCCGCCAGCGCCCTCGCCGCCTTCGCCATAGGCCTGCTGGCCGTGGTCATCGCCCCCAGGGCCAAGTTTCCCGCCGAGACCTGCCTCTTCCCCGCCCTGCTGCCCATGATACCCGGCATGTACGCCTACCGGGCCGTAGACGCCTTGCTGCTCTGCCTATACCACCAGGAAGAATCCGCCTTCTCCCACTACCTCTACCTGCTCTTCTCCAATGGCATGACCTGCTGCTTCATCATACTCGGCATGGTGGTAGGCGCCACCGTACCCATCTTCCTCTTCAAGAACATCTCCTTTCAAGCAACCAGATAACATCATCACGAAGACACCATGGAACTGAGACAACTCAAGTATTTCGCCAAGCTGGCGGAGACGCTCAACTTTTCCGACGCAGCCCGTCAGCTCTTCATTTCGCAGAGCACCCTCTCGCAGCAAATAAAGCAGTTGGAACAGGAGCTCAACACGCAGCTCTTCCAACGGGACAACCACAAAGTCACGCTCACCGAGCCTGGGCGGGAGATGCTCCCATGCGCCCTCCATACGCTCCACTCCGCGGAGACCTGCGTGGACCGCGTCAGAGACCTGCAAAAACTGCTCGTGGGCACGCTCAACATAGGGGTCACCTACACCTTCAGCCCCATACTGACAGAGACCTTGCTCGACTTTATGCGCCAATACCCCAAGGTGAAGCTCAACATCTGCTATAAGCCGATGGAGGAACTCATGGACATGCTGCGGGAGCAGAAGGTGGACTTCGTGCTGGCCTTCAAGCCTACGCAGTCCTACGACGACATAGAGTCGCACATACTCTTCGACAACCACCTCTCCGTCATCGTGAGCCAAGGCCACCCCATGGCCTACATGGACAGGGTGACCCTGGAAGACCTCCACCTCTTCGAGTGGGCGTTGCCCTCCAAGGGGCTCCAGGCCCGCAACACCTGGGAGCAGGCCCTGACCAACACCATCCTCCACCTCCGCGTGCGCATAGAGCTCAACGAGGTGCAAATACTGCTCAAGCTCATCAAGCAGAGCAAGCTGGCCACCATCCTCTCCGAGGCCTCCACCCACGACGAGACGGGCATCAAGTCCATCCCGCTCGACATCCCCGGCAGCGAGATGGCCGGCTGCGTACACCTGCTGAAGTCCGCCTACCGGAAGCACTCCGCCCTGCGCTTCATCAGCATGCTGAGCGAGTCAAACGCCATCAGGGAGCGGGTGAGAGACTGGATGTAGGAGAGGGGCTCCCGAGGGGTCGGCATGAAAATTAAATTTGGTCTAAATAAACGCCCCTCATGTTCCACGAGCCAGGGGCATGGCCGATAGTCCATGTATCTTAGCGTGTTACAAACCTCGCCGCGAGTGTTTCACCCGTGTTACACGGGGAAGCGACCATCCGCCTAACCCCTCTCATTATCAAGTCTTTGCAAATACGCAACCCCTCCTTGCGGAGCCGCCACGGGCAGGAAGCGGGAAAGCCCCTAAACACAGACGTTTAGCCCGCGCCACGCCCCCGGCGAGGGGAAAGCCCCATTTCCCGGCAACGTTTTTTTTTCGTATCTTTGCACCGCTAAACAAACTAGCGACTGATAACTATAAACAACACACGCAACCGATAAAATGGCACCAGGCAGGTCAAATTGCATGATGGACAACCCCAGCGAGAAATGGCAGCAGACGCTCGCGCTCATCAAGGCCAACGTCACCGAGCAGCAGTTCAAGACGTGGTTCGAGCCCGTGAGCTTCGAGTCATACTCCCCCGCCAGCAAGACACTCCTCGTAAGAGTGCCCAGCCCCTTCGTGTACGAGTACCTGGAGCAGAACTTCATCGACCTGCTGGGCAAGGCGCTCAAGCGCGTGTTCGGCCCTGGCGTGAAGCTCACCTACAGGGTGGTGACCGACCAGGAGAACCAGCTCTCGCAGGACATAGAGGCCGACCCCAGCGACGCCATCAAGCAAGTGGCCAGGACCCGGGCCAACCAGTCGCCCACCGTGCTGGACGCGGCCGCGCCCGAGGAAGTGCCCTCCAACCTGAAGCCCCAATACAACTTCGACAACTACCTGGAGGGAGAGAGCAACAAGCTCTGCTACAACATAGGCCGCCGCGTGGCCGAGCACCCCAACGGAACGCAGTTCAACCCCATGTTCATCTTCGGCCCCTCGGGCAGCGGAAAGACCCACCTGCTCAACGCCATCGGACTGAAGACCCTGGAGCTCTACCCCAAGAAGCGGGTGCTCTACGTCAGCGCGCGCCTCTTCCAGACGCAGTACACCGACGCCGTGCTCCACAACACCACCAACGACTTCATCAACTTCTACCAGACGATAGACATGCTCCTCATCGACGACATACAGGAGTGGGAGGGGAAGACGAAGACGCTCAACACGTTCTTCCACATCTTCAACCACCTCTTCCGCAACGGCAAGCGCATACTGCTGGCCTGCGACCGTCCCCCCGTGGAGCTGAGGGACATGCCCGAGCGGCTCATCTCCCGCTTCGCCGGCGGACTGGTGGCCCAGCTCGACAAGCCCAACGTGGAGCTCTGCGCCGACATCATACGCATGAAGATGCGCCGCGACGGCCTCGACATTCCCGAGGACGTGGTGCAATACGTGGCCCGCACCTACAACGGCAGCGTCCGCGAGATAGAGGGGGCCGTCATGGGACTGCTGGCCTACAGCATCGTCTACGGCAGCAACGTCACCGTGAAGCTGGCCGAGCGCATCATCAACCGCGCCGTGAAGACCGACAACCGCCCCCTCACAGTGGACGACATCGTGGAGACCGTGTGCACCCACTACAACGTCACCCCCGCCCAGGTGAACAGCAAGAGCCGCAGGCGCGACTACGTGACGGCTCGCCAGGTGTCTATGTTCTTCGCCCAGAAATACACCAAGATGCCCGCCAGCCGCATAGGCAAGCTCGTGGGCAACCGCGACCACAGCACCGTGATACACAGCTGCGAGAAGGTGGAGCAGCGCATGCGCGTGGACAAGTGCTTCAGCGAGGAGCTGGTGAGCATAGAGACCGCCTTCAGGCTGAAGCGCTGAGAGGGCGACACCCCACCGAAAACGACGCTAGCTCCGATGGCCATCGGAGCTAGCGTCGTTTTTCCTCCCGCCCAATGTTCGCAGAGGCGTGGCTATTGACAGGCAGCCAGCCTGTAGGCATCGTAAAAATCGTGAGTTCGACGAAAACTTGTAGAGACGCATTCTTGCGTCTCTACAGTTTGGCAATAATAGGACCGCGCACATAAAGTGGAATTCGTCGAACTCACGTTAAAAACGTGTAGAGACGCGTTCTCGCGTCTCGGCAAGCGAGATGGCCGAACAAGAATGTATCTCGCGAAGGCCTGGCGGTTGGCCGAGACGCGGCACGCCGCGTCTCTACACACGTGACCCGTGGGCGAGGATTACTCCTCGCCGCTCTCGCCGCTGCCGCCCGTGCCGCCGCCGGGCTGGGTCTGGCCGCCCTGCTCCTCGCCCGGATTGGTGGTAGTGCCGCCCGCGGAAGCCTTCACGCTGTCGCGCTCGATGCTCAGCTCCACCTCGCTGGCGGCGTCACGCATCTTCTGCTTGGGGGTGAAGACGATTTTCGGGGTGTTCAGCGCGTCCTTCACGGTGACCTCCTCCGGGCTGTTCATCATCTTGGAGGAGACGTTGAGGCGGAAGTTGCCCAGCTCGGCCAGGTCCACGCTCATGCCCATCTTCAGGGCGTCGCACACCACGTTAGAGAGGCTGACGAGCGCGTTCTTCACGTCGCCCTCCGACAGCGAGGTCTCGCGCACGATGCGCTCGATGACCATGTCGTTGTCCATCTTCGCCTGCGACTTCAACCTGGCGTAATACACGGTCGCGCCCTTGCGGTCGCCAATCTTTTGCACTCTCGACAAAATGTCAAATTCCATCATAATATTGCCTCCTATTGTTTAAGGGTTGATAAAACCACGCCCGCAAGGCCTTCCGAGGCCGCTGACATACCCCTAGAGAGGGGTATCACCATACCCCACGAGAGGGGTACCCACATACCCCTTGCGAGGGGTACTCCCATACCCCATGAGAGGGGTCGGGCGGAAGGTCTTGAGAGACGCATGATTGTATATATTTTTTATCACTGTTTCCGCAACGTGAGCGGGGCATCCCCGCTGCCTGGTACATACAGCCAGCCCGTGCCGGACAGCTTCTCGTTCATGACTTTCATAGCTTCCGTCCAGTCGCCGTCCGTCACCTTCGTGGTTTCGCCGGTGCCTGCCTGATTGTCACCGATGCCTTGGGCTTGGTCGTTCTGCCAGTAACAGGCGGTAATGACAGGGATACCGACTGATGCATTATAGTTTCGACCCGTTACGCCGCCAGTGGCGCTGACCGGGCCGCTGACAGTCCCCGTAGCATGGTAGCAGGCGGTCAGAGTGCCCGAATCGTTGGACCCCGTTACGCCACCTACATAGATAGAGCCGGTTCCGGTGCCTGTGCCGATCACGTTGCCCGTGGCATAGCAGGCGATGAGGGTGCTAGAAAAATTACTTCCCACCACGCCACCGGCATAGGTGTTGTTTGTGGGGGTTCTTTCAGCTGTCACATCGCCCGTGGCATAGCAGGCGGTCAGCGTGGCACTATTAGTTTTACCTGCCACGCCGCCGACTTCGTTCCTTCCATCCACTATGGCCGAGGAACTGCATTCGGTGATGGTACCGCCAAATTGCTGGCCCACCACGCCGCCTACGCAGTTGGAGGTGCCGTTGCTATTACTGTTTCCGCTGACGCTGCCCGACACCGAGCAGTTTTCAATGTTGCCCCGGCTATATCCTGCCACGCCGCCGACATTGGCATACTGGTTATTGCTTGTTATCTGCACGTTCTCCAACTTTACGTTCTTCACCGTGCCGCCATCTTTGCCGATGTAGCCGAACAGACCCGCATATTGGTCACTTCCTGTAACGGTCAGCCCCGATATGGTATGGTTGCCTCCGTCGAAGGTGCCGGTGTATGAGTTACTGTGGTCTGTGCCTATCGGTGTCCATTCCCCCGTCAGGGTGATGTTGCCCGTTAGGGTGATGTTGATGTAGGTCGCTCCGTTGTTCACCAGCTCGGCGAGGTTCTTCAGACCCTTTTCGTTGTCCACGGTGTAGTTGCCTTCGCTCACTTCGGTATAGCCCAAATCCTTATTCAGCGTGATGTTGTAGAACTTGCCCGCTACAGGGGTGATGCCGGAGGAGAGAGTGCGCTCCTCGTTGCCGTTTGCCCGTAACTTGGTTATCTCATAGTCAGGCACCACGTTCGCCTCCCAGCAGGTGATAGTGGTACCGTTGTCAGTGTATTCGCACTTCTTCATCTTTATCCAGCCCTTTTGTGCGTCCTCGGTGTTTATCTTACCTTGCGTATGAGTACAAGTTGTGTAGGTGTATAGCTGGAGGGAAGTTACCTCATCGTTGGCGATGTCATTCGAGGGCGTGACACGCACCTTGGCCAACGAGTGGTTGAAGATCAGTTCTACCGGCTTCTCATAGTTGCCCCTGCCCGTGCCGTGCAGCAGGTAGGCAAGGCCGTCTGTTTGGTCGCTGAGATCGAGTGTGCCGTCTGTAGCAGAATACCAGGCGGTGACGGTGTGGGTGTTACGGTCGCTCCAGTAAAGGGGCGCGTCGGAAGAGACTGTGCCGTTGGCCTGCACGGTGTAGGTGGCAGTCTCTGTGCTGCCTTCTATCTGCACGCCTATCTCTTCATCGCCGTCCCACTTGCTGCCCATGCCGTCTTCGGTCTCGCTGACGCGGGTCTGCGGTGCGCCCCACGGCTGCGCTTCGCCTCCCCCCACGCTGAGGGTGGCGGCGGCTATCTGCAAGGGGTATTGTCCTTCGGGCAACCGGGTATCGTCCGTCAGCTCGTCCTGCGTGCAGGCAGTCGCTGCAAAGAACATCGCAGCTACGGCAAGAAGTATCTGAATGGAATGTCTTTTCTTCATATCGCGTTGTTTTTTGTTCTTGTTTCGTGCTGCCGCCGCCTGCGAAGGCGGCCGTCGCACCATAACTCATCTATGGGCAGCTCCGGCTTGACGCTTGCGCCGGGGCAGCGGTGTGTGGGTCAGATGTTCACATTAACGTTTTCATTCACCTTGTCCCATGCTTTGATAGAGGCATTTACCATCACATCTTTGTGGCTGATGGTGATTTCGTAGTGGTATTCCTTGCCGCTTTGGAGCTTGCCGTCCTTCACGGGAAGTGCGGTGTAATAGGTGTTTCCGTTCAATGATATTTCCATGTCGATGCTCGCCACTTCCTGCGGGAAGAAGATGGACGAGGTGCGGTTTCCTGGCAGAGTCACGTTTGCCGCAGAGTTGGCGGTGGTTGCTGTCTCGCCGTTGGTGGGGTCGAAAGTACCTTGCAACAACAAGCCTTTCAGTGTGTAGCTGGTCGGGCCATCAGTCGGGATGATGACACCGCTTCCTCCTTTGAAATTGAGTGTAATCCGGCTCATGCAGTGGCTGAAGGCGTTTGCGCCGGTGAAGCTCACATCCGGGCTGTAAGTGCTGCCTGTGACACCGTCAGCAAAGAGGAAGTCATGCTGGGTCTGCACTTCCTGTGCCTTGGCATCGGTGGTGGCGGCTATCTTACCCTCTGTCATTTCGTTGTCATCCTTGTACGGATAATAGGCACGGAAGGTTACTTCGTCCGTGTTATCGTAGTAGATAATATCATCACTCGCCGGGTTGAAATTGCCGTCTCCATTATTCGTCACATAGGGGAGGTTGTTGTACGAGGAACCACCGGTACAGGTAATGCCGATGCAGTCGCCTTTATCCCATTTGGTTCCGTCCGTTCCGCTGACACGGGTAGTGGCGGTCACGTTGTCACCGATAGCGGCAGTAAACTGGGCGGCTACGGGGCCGTCGTTCAGGTTCTCGATGTCGTTGGTGCAGGCGGCAAGGCTGAGGGCAAGCGCCGCGAGTGCGAATAGTTTTGTATTCATATATCCTTCATTATTAATGATTAGTTATTCATTTACATCTCGGCATCCACTCCGCCGCCGTCCACTGTTTCCCATCCGGTGATTTCGGCAGAGGATTCCTCCATGCCGACCGGTGTTTCCAGTGTGCCGGTCACACGGTAGCCGTCGGTCATGTTGCCGTTGAAATCGGCAAGGGCTTCCGTCAGGTCAACTTCCGTCCGTTGGGTGCGTCCGCCGTCCACGAAAGCGATATCCAGCACCAAAGTCTGTGCGGCTCCCATCGTACCCAGCAGTCGGGCATCGGCGGTGAGCTTGTCGCCGTCGCGGGTAAAGGCAACAATGGTAGAGGCAGGTTCGCCCGTGGTCTGTTCCGCCTCCATGTCAAACGCCCCTGCAATGCCGCTGAGCGTGCCTGTCACGGTCTGTATCAGTTCCGGGCGTCCTTGCGTCACGGTGAACTCGATGTGCAGGTCGCGCACCCGTTGCTGGGGTGCCGGAGTGAGATGCAGCGTATCGTCAGCCGTGACTGTAATCTCCCGGCTGGCGGTTTTCAGGTAACCCGGCAGGGGGATGATGGACACGCCGTCCGCACGGGTCTTGCCGTCCTCTGTATGTACTTGCGCCATCCGTCCGTCGAAGGTGAAGCCCTCGGCACGGTTATAGACCACGAGGCTGTACGTTCCCGGAGTGAGCAGGTCGGGGAAAGTGAACGGTGAGCCGGTGATGTCGGCAGTCTGTCCGTCGATGTCGAGCACATACTCACCGTCCGCTGCCAGTCCTGTCAGGCTGACGGTCACGGCTCCCCGGTCAGGGTGCGGGGTGTTGTGAAGTTCATCCTTCACGCAGGAGGTGGCGGCCAGCAGCAGGGCCGCCGCCACGCAATACCTTATTATATACATGGTCTTTCTCATAGGCTGATGAGGTTAAAAGAGGTTCCACGTCAGGGTGAGGCCGGCATGGATGGGACCCCACCAGTTCTTGGCTTCCTCGCCTTGCCGCACGCGCACGCCCTCCACTGCCCTGTACTTCTCGTAGTCGGCGCGCAGGTAGCCCAGGGCCAGCGAGCAGTCAAGGGAGAGCGCGTCGTTGAGCCGCAGCTGATAGCCGCCCGTCAAGCCGCCGCCCATCAGGTCGCCTTGCCTGCCCACGCGGTTGAGCTTGTAGTTGAACTCCCCCAGCTTGTACATCGCGCCCACATAGGCCCGCTTGCCCGCGCCGACATAGCGGCGCACCTCGGGGGCCACCTCCCAGAGGGCGTAGCGGCGGTCGTGCCCGCTCCAGTCCCAGGAGGTCCAGGAGCCATTCACCAGTATGCCCCACGAGGGAGTGGCGCGCCACTCCAGCCCGAGGTCGGGCGTGAGCGTCACCCAGCGCAGCAGGTTGGCGCGCAAGGCGAAGCGATAGTCCTCCGCCCGCTCCTGCGCCGCGAGGGGCAGGAAGAGCAGGGCCAGGAGCATAGCGAGCAGGTGTCTTCTGAATTTCGTCATGTCATGCATATGCGTTATGTTATAGGATTTACGTCTAGGGACGCCGCGGCATACGGGCATGGTTCATCCATGCCCGTATGCCGCGGCGGAGCGAGGGAAGTCGAGATATCTTCCGCCGTTCCTTTGTCTGTCAAGGGAAAATTCGTATCTTGACGCGCGTGAGCGTCTGCCTCTAAATAATATATGAGAGAGAGAGAGAGAGTATAAAAATTCCCCGAATACACAAATATTCAGGCCACTTTTTTACGGGAAAACCAAATGCCAAGGGCACCATAAGGCGAGAGTCCGCCCCCGTGGGGACAGACATTGGCAATGGGCGATGTTTCCACGTGAGATGAGGCATTCTTCTTCTCTGTTTGCGTTTCATACATAGGAACCCGCCTCCAGGGGGAGAACCGGTTTCCGTTTTCGCCTCCAAATATAATCAATTTTAGTGAAACAAGAAACATATAGAGGAAAGTTTTCGCGCATTTTGTGGATATTTCCCCCACAGGGCAAAGAAAAGGGGTACGCTTTCCCTTGCCCCAACAGCCTCGCCCTGGGCAAGGAGATGGCGGAGAATCTGCCAAATTGGCAGTCCCTCCCGCTTTAGCACGCTATTTGAACTTCCACCCCCTGAATACACATTATTAATATATACAGAAAGGAGAAAAACATGACATTCGACAAATTCACCATCAAGGCGCAAGAGATTGTGCAAGCCGCTGTCAACAAGGGCCAGTCCCTGGGGCAGCAGACCATAGAGCCTGTCCACCTGCTGGCCGGCGTGATGGACAAGGGCAAGGACATCACGAACTTCCTCTTCCAAAAGCTGGGCGTGAACCCGCAACGGATAGAGACGCTCGTGGACTCGGAGCTCAACCACCTGCCACGCGTGCAGGGCGGCGAGCCCTACTTCTCCAACGACACCACGCAGGTGCTCAACCGGGCGCAGGACTTCGCCACCCGCATGGGCGACGAGTTCGTCAGCGTGGAGCCCCTGCTGCTGGCGCTGCTCAGCGTGAACTCCACCGCCTCCCGCATACTGAAGGACGCGGGCATCACCGAGAGCGAGCTGCGCAAGGCCATACAGGAGCTGAGGCAGGGGCAGAAGGTGGAGTCGCAGTCGGGCGACGAGAACTTCCAAGCCCTTCGCAAGTACGCCAGGAACCTGGTGGAGGACGCACGCCAGGGAAAGCTGGACCCCGTGATAGGACGTGACGAGGAGATACGCCGCGTGCTGCAGATACTCTCCCGCCGCACCAAGAACAACCCCATCCTCATCGGCGAGCCGGGCACCGGCAAGACCGCCATCGTGGAGGGACTGGCGCAGCGCATCGTGAGGGGCGACGTGCCCGAGAACCTGAAGAACAAGCAACTCTACTCGTTGGACATGGGCGCGCTCTTGGCGGGCGCCAAGTACAAGGGCGAGTTCGAGGAGCGGCTGAAGGGCGTTGTCCGTGAGGTGACGCAGGCGCAAGGCGAAATCATCCTCTTCATCGACGAGATACACACCCTGGTGGGTGCCGGCGGCGGCGAGGGAGCCATGGACGCGGCCAACATACTGAAGCCTGCCCTGGCCCGCGGCGAGCTGAGGGCCATCGGAGCCACCACGCTCGACGAGTACCAGAAGTATTTTGAGAAGGACAAGGCGCTGGAGCGACGCTTCCAGACCGTCATGGTGGACGAGCCCGACGAACTGTCGGCCATCTCCATACTCCGCGGACTGAAGGAGCGTTACGAGAACCACCACAAGGTGAGGATACAGGACGATGCCTGCATCGCCGCCGTGAAGCTCTCCGAGCGGTACATCAGCGACCGCTTCCTGCCCGACAAGGCCATAGACCTGATGGATGAGGCCGCCGCCAAGCTCAGGATGGAGCGAGACTCCGTGCCCGAGGAGCTGGACGAGATAGACCGCAAGCTGAAGCAGCTGGAGATAGAGCGAGAGGCCATCAAGCGGGAGAACGACACCGAGAAGATAGCCCAGCTGGACAAGGACATCTCCGAGCTGAGAGACCAGGAGAAGACCCTCAGGGCCAAGTGGGAAGGCGAGCGCGAGCTGGTCAACCGCATACAGCAAGACAAGCAGCGCATGGAAGACTTGCGCTACGAGGCCGAGCGAGCCGAGAGGGAAGGCAACTACGAGCGGGTGGCCGAGATACGCTACTCCAAGCTGAAGCAGTTGGAGGATGACATCAAGTCCATACAAAGCCAACTGCAATCCACCCAGGGCGGCAACGCCATGGTGAGGGAGGAAGTCACCGCCGACGACATCGCCGAGGTGGTAAGCCGCTGGACGGGCATACCCGTGAGCCGCATGATGCAAAGCGAGCGCGAGAAGCTGCTCCACCTGGAGGAAGAACTACACAAGCGCGTCATAGGCCAGGAGGAGGCCATCACCGCCGTGAGCGATGCCGTGCGCCGCAGCAGGGCCGGGCTGCAAGACCCCAAGCGGCCTATCGCCTCGTTCATCTTCCTGGGCACCACGGGTGTGGGCAAGACGGAGCTGGCCAAGGCCCTGGCGGAGTACCTGTTCAACGACGAGTCCATGATGACCCGCATAGACATGAGCGAGTACCAAGACAAGTTCAGCACCACCCGACTGATAGGCGCGCCTCCCGGATACGTGGGCTATGACGAGGGCGGCCAGCTGACCGAGGCCGTGAGGAGGAAGCCTTACTCCGTCGTGCTCTTCGACGAGATAGAAAAGGCGCACCCCGACGTGTTCAACACCTTGCTGCAAGTGCTGGACGACGGACGGCTCACCGACAACAAGGGCCGCACGGTCAACTTCAAGAACACCATCATCATCATGACCTCCAACGCTTCCATGGACATGCTGAAGCATACGTTCCGTCCAGAGTTCCTCAACCGCGTGGACGACATCATCACCTTCAAGCAGCTCACCCGCGAGGAGATAGCGCAGGTAGTGGAATTGCAGATGAACCGCGTCAAGGACATGCTGCAACCGCAAGGCTTCGAGTTGCGCTGGACTCCCGCCGCCATAGAGTTCCTGGCCGAGCGGGGCTACGACCCCAACTTCGGTGCCCGTCCCGTCAAGCGGGCCATACAGGACTACGTGCTCAACGACTTGAGCAAGAAGCTGCTCAACGATGAGGTCTCCCGCGAGCGACCCATCACCATTGACCGACTGGGCGAGCAACTCACCTTCCGCAACGAGTAACATTCCCCTTCCCCGCCCCGCGGGGAGAAGGACACTACCATAGGCAAAGCGCCTGGCGATTCGAATCAATCGCCAGGCGCTTTCTTTGTCTCATGCCGTAAGGGGGATGGCTTACTGGTGTATGTAGACACCACCCTGTGACTGCATGGTCACCTTCAGCTTGCCATCCTTGCCCACTTTCACTTGCTTGAAGGTAGGCTCGCCCTTCTTGTCGTCTCCCACGAGGCTCACCTCCTGGCCTGCCAACATGGGCAAGGAGAGCTTCAAGGTAAGTGCCTCGTCGGTGGCGTTGATGCCGCCTACATACCACTTGCCCGTCTCGGCGCACTTGCGGGCTATCACGGTATACTTACCGGGGTAACCGTCTATGAAGCTCGTCTCGCTCCATACGGTAGGCAAGGCCTTCAGCTCTGCCTTCATCTCTTCGCTCTGCACCTCCAAGGCGTTGGGCGTGAGAGCTACGCAGTTCACGCTACACTGGTTGGTAATGGCGGTGGCCAACTCAAAGGCGTCAGTGGTGTAGCGGCGATGGCGGCTCTTGTTGTCCTTGCTCAGGAAGCGGTTCATGATGACACCACCCCAGTCAAAGCTGCCCACTACGTTGCGGGTATAGGGATACATGTTCATCTCGAAGCCTTCCTTCTTGGCGTGATACTCGCTGAAGAACACGTTCTCGCTGGCCAAGGCGGCTTCGCTGCCTACGTAGTTGGGATACATGCGCTCCCATCCCCTGGGTAGGGTGCAACCATGGAAGATTACCTGTATGCCGTAGTCGTTGGCGTCGCTCAAGATGTCCTCATAGAGCTTCATTGTCTCCTGCTTGTCTCCGCCGAAGAAATCCACCTTGATACCCTTCACGCCGACGCGCTTCATCCAGGCCATTGCTTTCTTGCGCTCTATGGTGTTGCCCATGATACCGCGAGGACCCTGGGGAGCGTCATTCGCGTGGCCGTTGGAGTTATACCACAACAGCAGTGAAACGCCCTTTCCCTTGGCATACTGGGCCAGTTGCTCTATGCGGTCATAGCCTATCTGCGTGTCCCATAACGCGTCCACCAAAATATACTCATAGCCCATCTCAGCGGCCACGTCGATAAACTTCACCTGGTCTTCATAGATGGTGGAGCCATCTTGCCATATCAGCCAGCTCCAGGTATAGCGACCGGGCTCGTAAACCTGGGACGCCTCATACAGAGGTTCTACCACGTCGTATTGTATGGTGGTCTCCACGATAGGCTTCAAGGTCTTGCCCAACGCGATGGTGCGCCAAGGCGTATCGAAAGGAACGGGCACAGAAGCGGTAACGGGACCATAGCCGTTATTCTCCCCCTCTTGCGGGAAGTTGACGGTAAATCCCTTGCCCTCCTCGTAGTCTGTCAGGCGACAGCCAGGATAGTTGCTGTTGGTACCCGTCTCAGACACCAGCACCCATCCATCGGCTCCCACCTTGAACAAGGCGGGGAAAGTATATCCCTGTCCAAAAGCGGACTTTTGCTTCAAGGGCTGGTCTGCATGATACTCCTCCTCATAAGAGGGCTTGGTGCGCTCAAAGCCCACCATGGGCACGCTTTGGGGCGTGAGGAAGGTAGTGGTGTACTCCGGGAAATTGAAGGCACTCGCCTCGCTGTAGATGATGGCGGTCTTGGGATTGTTGCACTTAGGGCGCACCAAGGTATAGCGATAAGCCACGGCGTTGTCAGACACGTGGAAGACCACCTTCATGGTGTCCGTCTTGGCGTTGGTGAACGCCACGGTCAGTTCCTTTGCCTTATGCGCCACCTTGGCCACCTTGCTGCGGCTGAGCTCGTAGTTCACGTCCACATTCTTTTCGCTTGCGTTCGCCAAGGTCAACTCCTTGGTGAAGTCTCCATAGCTGGTGTTAAGTCCAAGGGCTGAACGGGTGAGCATAGGTTTTCCGTCGTAGTCAATGGTGTAAAAAGCCTGTCCGTTCTCCGCGGAAACACTTACCGCCACCTTACCGTCGGGCGAGGTGACAGTCTTAGTATCGGCAGCCACGGAAAGTGCCGATAAAGCCATAAGGCCAGTAAACAATACTTTTATCATGTGATACAGATTTAAGTTAATTAGTGGCAAAGTTACACAAAATATCCCGCTTGCCAAAATCTTTCTCCCATTTCTCTCCCTTTCTGATACGGGACATAAAGAAAATGCGCTTTTCCGCAAACGTTTTCGTAAGTTTTTCGCATAAAACAACCCCGATTTTTTGACTTAAATCAATTATATCGTATATTTGCATCATCAATCACGCACAGATTTTCAAGAAACAAAAATCATAACTACATAAATAACAACTGCTGAAACATTCAAAATCGAGGGAAGCTTCGACGTGAGTCAAAGCTTCCTTTTCTGTTTATAAGGTATTAAAAGTCGCTATCATCCGCAAGCGGGAGACCTCTTCGACTCTTTCCCCCATGCGGTTATGAAATCTTCCCTGCTGGAAAACAAGTTAAATTGCTCTCGAAAACAACTTATTTCACAAATGAAAACAACTTGTTTCGCTCGGCAAAACAAGTTAAATTGCCAGGCAAAACAAGTTGTTTTGAAATCGAGCGGGATTTTACTTCTGCTGGGAGACCCGCTTGATGATGGAATAGGCGTCATAGAGCCCCAGCTCTCCTGCCTTGCTGAGATCGCTAATGGCCTTGTCAGTGTTCTTGGTGGTAATCCTGACAATGCCCCGATTATAGTAAACCTCCGCCAAATTGGGGTCTAGGTTGAGGGCGATGGTATAATCGTCTATCGCCTTGGAATACTCATTGCGGGCCACGTGCATGTTACCCCTATTATAATATAGGTATGCGTTATTGGGATTGAGCTTTATGGCCTCGCTGAAGTCAGCCTCCGGTGAGGCCAAGCTGGTGGAGGAGCCGCCTTGCGACTTGAAGAAAGCGTCCATCTCTACCTGGCAAACCGCCCTCATCCAGTATGGCATGGAAGCCTGTCCGTCCATGTGCAGGTAGTCCGTGAAATCACCCATGGCGGCCTGGAAGTCGCGCAAGACGGCGTAAGCCACGCCTCTTTGCATGAGCAGGCGCTTCTTGCTCTCCTCGTCCTTGGCCACGGAGAGTTGGGCCGAGCACTTGTCTATGAGGGCAAAGATGGCGGAAGAGGTGTTCTCGTCGAGCCGCTCGCGGTTGCAAACGATAAAGAAGGGGTTCTTCTCCACCTTGGCGTTGAACTCTTCCACTTCCTTGTCAAACACGTGGGCGGCGGAAATGCCCGTCTGTGTCTGGAAATAAGAGAGTTGATACATTGGCATATAGTCCAGTTGCACAGCCCTGTTTTGTATGCGTCCGCGGTACTCGCTCTTGTATTCGTGCTCCGACTTGATGTTGTCATCGTCTTCCACGATTAGATTGTTGTATTTATCGATATCTATCTCGGAACGCTTGCGCACCATTTTCTTCATGCTGGCGGTCCAGCGGGGCTGGATTCCGATATGCTTGTCCATCTGCGCCTTGAATATGCGGAACTCGTCGGCCTCCGCCTTGGCCGTCATGCCCAGCCTGCGATAGCAGTTGGCGCGATAGGACAATCCCGTCCAGAAATTAGGGAACTGAGCTATCACCTTGGAATAGTCCGCGATGGCCGCGCGCAAGTTACCCGTCTTGTCGTGGAGCACGCCTCGGTTAAAGAGGGCCAGGAAGTTTTCCGGCTCCATCTTGATGACAAAATCGAAGTCAGTAATGGCCCGGTTGTCATCGCCTAATTGCATACGGAGCAAACCACGATTGTAGTGCCCCAGGAAATTATTGGGATCCAAGTCCAAGGCCATGTCATAATCCGCCATGGCACCTCGCAAATTGTTAAGGTTGATACGGGCCAAGGCACGGTTAAGATAGTTGTTCACGTTATTGGGGCGCAAGTGGATGGCCTTCCCCAAAGCATTGTCGGCATCGCCCCACTCCTTTCTGGAAAGTGCCATGGCCGCCCTCGTTCCCCAAGCGTCAACGTCATAAGGGTCTATCTCCAGGCTCTTGTCCAACCATTTCTCCGCGGAAAGGGTGTCTTTCTGGCGCAAATAGACTTCCGCCTTCAAGGAATAGGCGTTGGCGAACTTAGCCCACTTCGTGACGATGGTGTCCAACTGCACTTGGGCGGAATCATAGTGGCCGCCCTGCATCAGGCACAACGCCCGGTTGTACCAATAATTCTGGTTGCGAGGCTCCAGGCGAATGGCTTCATCATAATCGGTTACCGCCTCGTCATATCGTTCTTGCCGAATCTTGCAGATAGCGCGCAAGTCATAAATGTCATTGATATAGGGATTTAGCCCAATTGCCTCTGTGGCATCGTTCTCCGCGCCCTGGAAGTCATCGAGATTGTATTTGGCGATACTGCGGTAATACCAAGGCTCGTAAAGGTAAGGCTTGGCGGAGATGGCCAGGTTAAAATACTTGATGGACAACACGAAGTCATCATAATAGAGGGCACTGCGGCCTGCCGTTATCAGCCTGTCTACCCTGTATTGCGCTTTTACCGCGGTGAGCGAGAGAAGCAACAACGTGAGGAAAGCGAACCTTTTCATGCGAATCCAATTACCTTAATGAGAAAACCTTACCCTATCCTACCCCCGTAAATCAGCGTCTCACCTTCACGTGATAGGAACAGCTGAACTTGCCTTTCATGATGTTCTTCAGCTTGCCGCCTATCAGGTTTTTGCGCAAACCGGAAAGGCGGTCCACGAACATCACGCCCTCCAGGTGGTCGAATTCATGCTGCATCACCCTGGCCAGGTAACCATCCACCCACTCGTCATGGGGCTGGAAGTCCTCGTCCATGTACTTCACGTGGATACGGGTATGGCGAGTGACCGGCTCGTGAATGCCAGGAATAGAGAGGCAACCCTCTTCCATGGTCTCACGCTCGCTTTCCTCGTCCACCTCCAATATATGGGCGTTGATGTAAGCCTTGCGGAAATCCTTGTACTCGGGCAGGTCTTCCGCCAAAGGAGTCAAGTCTATGACCACCACGCGGATGGCCTTGCCTATCTGGGGGGCTGCCAAGCCTACGCCATCACTGGCAGTACACGTCTCGAACATGTCCGCTATCAGTTTCTTCAACTCAGGATACTCGGGCGTGATGTCCTCCGCTACCTTGCGCAACACAGGCTGCCCATATATATAAATAGGTAATTTCATGCTTGTTACATATTGACAGACTTCATGAATCAAGCCCTCAACGGCGGGCGTTCATGTAGTCTTGCAGTATAATGGTGGCGGACACTTCGTCTACCAACCCCTTGTTTTCTCTACGTTGTTTTTTCTTCACGCCTCCGTCCAAGATAGCCCTTTGGGCCAAAACAGAGGTGAACCGCTCGTCATAATAAACGACGGGTATCTCGGGATGGGCCTTGCGCCACCTGTTGACAAAAGCCTCCACCCGCGGCAAGTTCTCGCTGGGTTGCCCGTTGGCCTGCGTAGGTTTTCCCACCACGATACGCTCCACCGCCTCTTGGGCGACATACCGTTCCAAATAGGAGAAAAGCTCTGACGTAGGAACAGTGGCCAACCCGTTGGCGATGATTTGCAACGGGTCGGTCACTGCCAATCCTGTTCGTTTCTTGCCGTAGTCTACGGATAAGACGCGCATTAGTTCTTATAAAGCAGCCATGCGTCGGGATAGTTGCCCGCACGGAATTGGTTGCGGCTTTGAACCGCTGCGGCCTTGTCCGCGAAAGTAGAAGCTACCACGCGATACATATTGCGCTCTGCGTTATAGACTATCTGGGCGGCGTATCCTGCGGACTTCAAGGTGCTTTGCAAGCCTTCGGCGTTGGCCTTCAGCTGGAAAGAGCCCACGATAACGCTATAGGTCTGCAAGCCAGCGCCATCAATCAGCTCCACGTTCTCTTGCCTTACGGTAGCGTTCTCTACCATGGCCTCAGCGGCGGGCTTTGTCTCCAAAGGTGTCACTACAGGAGCTTCCTCCACGGCGGGAGTGGCGTTCTGGGCCTCCTGGGCCTTGGCCTTCTCGTAAGCTTTCTTGTAAGCGCTTTCGCTGGATTTACAACTAGAGAAAGCCAATACGGCGCAAGCCAGCGCGCAAATCATTGTCAGTTTCTTCATCATTTTCTGTTTGGGTTTATGGTTTATAGTTTATTTTATGATGCGAAAGTACAAAATATATCGCAAAGAATAATCAAATCGCCGCATAAAGTTTGTTAAATCCACATTATATCACACTTTTAACTAAAATTTAGAGACAAATCGCTTGCGGTTAGGGAAAGAATTCGTATTTTTGCGGTAAGACATTTGTTTAACTCTTAATAAATTCAACGGTTATGAAGACATTAGGTATCATTGGCGCGTTCCTGGGCGGTTGCATCGCCGGAGCCGCAGTAGGTTTGCTTCTCGCTCCCGAGAAGGGTAAGGACACTCGCAGCAAGATAGCCGACACGGTTACTGATTTCTGCAAGAAACACAACCTGAACCTCTCCAAGAAAGAGGAAAGTGACTTGATTGACGACATCAAGGAAGCTGCGGAATAAATCTGCCCATGCTCTCTAGCGACAAGAACATAGAGACCATAGAACAGCTTGTCAAGCTGTTGAAACATTACATCGGACTTCGGAGTGAATATCTGAAGTTCGATGTCAGTGAAAGGATTATCCGCGTGCTGACGGGACTTGCGGTGTTGCTGGTCGCCTTCATATTGATAGCCATCATGTTGATATACCTTTCTTTCGCCATCGCGTTTGCCTTGGCTCCCTATACGGGTGCCGGAACCGCTTTTTGCCTGGTGACCGGTTTTTACCTGCTAATCCTCTTGCTTTTCCTTGGCTTCCGCCACCAATTGGTAGAGAAACCTTTGGTAAGGTTCTTGGTAAGTGTTTTGCTTAAGAAATAATGACGAAGAGTTATGCCCACACCCCTCATTGACCAAACCAGCTATAACACGTTGCAAGACATCACCAATCGCAAACAGGTGTTGCGTGAGGCGATTAAAGACGATGAGTCGCGAATACAAGAAAAATGGCAACAGCTGTTTAAGGCTCCCGCCATGTTCTCCAATAACGCGCCCGCCTCAAAAAGGATAGTCAGCGTACTCTCCAACGGATGGAAACTGGTGGATGGATTTATATTGGGATGGAAGCTTTACCGTAGGTTTAAAGCCAAGAAGCGTTAACTTAAGGACATAAAAAAAGGACTACCGCCGTAGTCCAACCTTGTTAACCTTAAATCTAATACTATGAAAAACACGTTGCAAAGGTATGAATATTTCTCCATACCCGCAAGCGTTTATACCATTAATATATATTTAATTAACACGTTTTAACTACAAACGTCTGAATTTTCCTTGCCGTTAACTTATTTCAACATATAAAACTTGCCCTATATGTCAAAAGAAAGACCATCAAATCCAAAGAAGAAACCCTCGGGCAGACGGCTATTCGCCTCGTCGTGGAAGCCAATCTCGTGGGTAACATGGGTAAAATAAGTACGCTTCGCCCCAATACGGCGAGCCACGGCAATTGCGTCGTCCACCAGCTGATGGCTATGGTGCGGTCTGTTAAAGCGCAAGGCGTTGATGACCAAGGTCTCTACGCCTCGCAAGTAACGATATTCGTCTTCCTCTATGGACTTCATGTCCGTGATGTAGGCAAAAGAGCCGAAACGATAGCCCACGATAGGCAACTCGTCGTGCATTACACGGATAGGCAACACGGGGATATCACCTATCAGAAACTCCCTGTGGGGGAATACGGGATGGAGATTTAACTTTGGCGCGCCTGGATACAGCTTCTCGCCTTGGGGCGGGAAACAATAGGGCATGGTATGCCGCAAGCCCGCTATCACGTTATCTTCCGCGTAGATATTGATATCTCCAAACACGCAAAAAGCCCGCAAGTCATCTATTCCCGCCACATGATCGTAATGAATATGAGTGAGCAACACGCCGTCCAGCTTGCGGAAAGGAACCCTAAGCAGGGACATACGGATGTCCGGGCCGCAATCTATGAGAAGGCGTGTCGTCTGGCTCTCTATCATCGCGGCCGAACGGAAACGCTTGTCCCTAAGGTCTGCGCTATGGCACACGGCGCAATCACAGCCCAAAACAGGAACACCAGCGGATGTTCCAGTTCCCAAAAACGTCACTTTCATAGGATATTCACTTCCGGATATATCTCCACTCCAAAGCGTTGCCGAACATCATTCCTTATCCGTTCACACAGTTGAAGGACATCCTTGCCCGTGGCCCCTCCCCTATTGACGAGCACCAGGGCTTGCTTCTCGTGCACGCCCGCAGGTCCCAGGCTCTTGCCTTTCCAGCCACATTGCTCAATCATCCAGCCTGCCGGTATCTTGTATTCTCCCTTCTCGCTGGAAACGACATAGTAGGGCATCCCTGGATACCGCTCCGACAAGGTGCGCCACTTCGCTTCATCCACTACGGGATTGACAAAGAAACTTCCAGCGTTGCCCAATTCTTTGGGGTCGGGCAGCTTTGAGGCGCGAATAGCGCAAATCGTCTTGCGCAGTTGCTGTGCGGTGGGTTGTTCTATAGCCTGGGCTTGAAGAGCACCGCGGATATTTCCATAATCCAAGCGCGGGCGAAAATCGCGGGAAAGCCGATAGGTGACGTATGTTATCAGGAACCTACCCTTCCAGGCAGTCTTGAATTTGCTTTTACGATAGGCGTAATCGCATTCCTCTTGCCGGAAAACGACAAGTTTGCCCGTGGCTATTTCCACAGCCTCTATCTCATGCAGTACATCCTTGGCCTCCACGCCGTAAGCGCCGATGTTCTGCACGGCACTCGCGCCCACCTCGCCAGGAATGGCGGACAGGTTTTCCAGTCCATGATAGCCATGGGATACGGCATAGGAAACCATTTCGTCAAAGACCTCTCCACTGCCACAACGAAGATACACATGTTCCCCATCTGGGTCAAGCGTCACATCAATACCCTTAATGGCGGAATGGAGCACGGTGCCTTGGTAATCCTGGGTGAGCAAAAGATTACTGCCTCCACCGATAACCAGCAAAGGTTCATCCGCCGCGGAAAGGGAATGAACCATCCGCACGGCCTCCTCCACGGAATCAAATTCCAAAAACCTTCGGCATCGGGCGTCTATCCCAAAGGTGTTGTGCTCCAAAAGACTATAGTCACGCAGGTCTCTCATGTCAGGTATTCAACTTGGTAAGTACCCATTTATCTCCATCGTGCCGGAAAGTGAGCCACATCTCCAAGCCATTGGCGATGCCCCTCAACATGAATATCTTGGTATGGCTCTCACGATGGTTCTTGCCGTAAATGATATTATATATAGTACCCGTGGGCAATTGCGGGGCAAAGGCAGGCCATGTCTCTGGGGCTATCTCGCCCGTCATGGTGCCAAAGTCGTCATCAGGATCAGGCCCGCTGAAATAGACCGGGTCTTGCAAGTGGTGTTGCTGGAAGGCGGAATCCGTGGCGAACGATTTATAGAAACTCAGGAATCCGCCGTTGCGGTTTACCCCCATCTCTTGCTGGTTGATAGAGGTCATTTTCCATTGCCCCTCTATCCTGTTAAAGAGATATTGCCTCACGACATTGTCATCCAGGAATATCTTCTCCACCACCACATGATTGACCGTGGTGTCCTTGCCCGCTTCTACCTGTCCCATGTCGTCCAGGATCAAGGTGTAGAAATCTTGGTCCATAAAAAAGCGTTCCATCTTCCATTGCTGGCGGCTTACCTTGCCCACCAACTTCCCGTCATGGTATTCCCGCAAAGGGAACTGCACGCGGCGCAGCTGCAAACGCTTGTTAGCCCCAAAATTGAAGATGAAGTCGTCAAACAACTCGTCCGCCGCCTTCGGCATAGGAGCTTCCGCTATCAGTGCAGCCACCGTGTCTACCGCGACAGCCGTATCAGCGACAAGCGTATCAGAATACACGGAATCTTGCGCCGGCGCTTTTTTCTCGGAACATCCCGTGGCGGTAAAGCACGCGATGATAAGTGCCGACATGAAAACCAGGATAAAAGAGAGTCTTCTCATAAACCAATCATTTCCTCAAATTTTCCATGCAAAAGTACAACTTTATTTCGAGAATCTTTCTCCATTCATGGGAAAAATAGTATCTTTGCACTCAAAATAGACAATTTTATTATATGTTACTGGAAAAGATAGAAAAACTGCTGCAAGAGGTAAACACCCTTACCGCCAAGAACGCGGAAGAGCTGGAGCAGCTAAGACTAAAATACCTGAGCAAGAAAGGAGAAATCAGTGCCTTGATGGCCGACTTCAGAAGCGTGCCGGCGGAGCAGAAAAAGACCATTGGCATCAAGATCAACGAGCTGAAACAAACCGCGTTGCAGAAGATAAACAGCTTAAGGGAACAAATGGAAGAGAGCGAAGCCGCCGCTGACGACATCGACCTCACCCGCACTCCTTACCCCATCCAACTGGGCACACGCCATCCGCTCACCATCGTGAAGAACAAAATCGTGGACATCTTTTCCAGGATGGGTTTCGTGCTGGCCGAGGGTCCCGAGATAGACGACGACCTGCACGTGTTCACCAAGCTGAACTTCGCCGCCGACCATCCCGCCCGCGACATGCAGGACACCTTCTTCATAGAGCAAAGCGACCCCAACGACGTGACCAAGAACGTCATCTTGCGTTCCCATACGTCCGATGACCAGGCTCACTATATGGAAACCCACCAACCTCCCTTGCGCATTCTCTGTCCCGGCAGGGTCTACCGCAACGAGGCCATCAGTGCCCGTGCCCATTGTTTCTTCCACCAGGTGGAGGGACTCTACGTGGATAAAAACGTGAGCTTCACCGATTTGAAACAAGTGCTGCTTACCTTCGCCCGCGAGATGTTTGGCCCAGAGACCAAGATACGTTTGCGCCCCAGCTATTTCCCCTTCACCGAGCCTAGCGCCGAGATGGACATCTCGTGCCATATCTGTGGCGGCAAGGGATGCGGATTCTGCAAGCACACCGGTTGGGTAGAGATATTGGGCTGCGGCATGGTAGACCCCAACGTGCTGGAGGCTTGCGGCATAGACTCCAAGATATATAGCGGTTACGCTTTTGGTATGGGCATAGAGCGCATCACCAACCTGAAATACCGCGTGAGCGACTTGCGCATGTTCTCGGAAAACGACATCCGCTTCCTGCGCCAGTTTGAGTCCGCCCGGTAAAAGAGGGATATTCCGATCATCTATACTTCCCGCGCGCATACATATATAAATGTACGCGCGCGGTCTTTCATTTCCGGGACCTCAGGTCCGCGACCCACAACTCGCCAGCACATCACGGCTCCGTGGGAATGCCATGGGATAACAAGAGATTGGCATGGTAGCGGCAAATGGTGCGCGAGTCGTTTCCGGGCATGGGTCACGTGGGTGAAATGTCAAGAAATCGTACTTTTTGGTTTTCTCGGGAGCGGAAGCCCCGGACAGCCCATATACAGGCGGTGGGAAACGAAACTAGTTTCAAAGGGTCACGCAACTAGTTTCATCGGCCATCGCAACTAGTTGCGAAGCCCTACGCAACTAGTTGCGTTTTTCCCCGCACCCATAACCGATCCCGCCCCTATCCTGATTTGTCAAGATTCATTCACTTATCCCTCCCATTTCCCATGCATGGCGTTCACGACATCTTCGCGTATTCCCGGGCACCGCAAGAAAAGAACTTATTATTCTCCACTAAAAACCCACTGAACCCATAAGTGAATGTCCTTACGCATGTTCCTCGTTGCCATGCGACGTGTCACGGCACGTCGCTACTGAGCCTCCAGCAACCCATGCTCCGTGAGGATGTCCCGCACGCATTGCTCGAACGCCTTGCGGTCGAAGGTCTTCCGCAACACCACAGGGTAGGTCATAGTCTCTATGCAATGCATAAACTCTTGGGCAAGCACTCTCAGGCACTCCTCTTCCGTCTGTGCCTTCGCGCATTTGTCATAATCCACGAAGAAATTCATGTCCAAAAGCTTAAACACATGCACTTTAGGGGTCACGGATACATTATTGGTCAATATCCTATCAGCATAATATTTAACCCTAGTGGGCTTCATATCCTCACGCATTTCTTGAGATACGCAAATCATGCTCATAGACCAATCTTCCACCATATCTGAATGGAATCCATACAATCCTGCCGCAAGCAAATGTTCAAACATTGTTGCTGATTCCAGATAAACGCTGAACGTATCAAATGTAGAGATATCAAAAATCGAGAATTTCATGATTCCTTATTTTTTCATGTTTACCATAAGCCTGTCATAGTAGTTCATGCCTCACGAGAGTGTCCCTTACCCGTTGCTCGAACGCCTTGCGGTCAAAAGTATCCCGCAACTCCATTGGGTAAGGCATGGTCTCTATAAAGCGCGTGAATTCCCTTGCCAGCACTTTCATGCACTCCTCTTCCGTATGCGCTTTTGCGTATATTTCGTAATCCAGCGGGAAATCCACCACCAGTTCCTTGCAAATCCTCACCTTTTTCGAGTTCTGATCTCGCAGGGTCAATATCCGCTCGGCATAATACTTCGGTGGTCGTATCTCTTTCCAAAGCCGACCTTTCTCGTCCTCGCAAACCAAATACACCTGCCACCTCTCCACCATATCCGAATGAAACCTGAACAGCCCACTCGAGATAAAGTGCTCAAACATTCTGGCAGCCTCCTTGTGAACGCTATTCCATTCAAATGTGGTAATGTCCGATAGTATAAACTTCATGATTCCATGTTTTTCTATTATTTGTAACTATATCACAGCAACCCATGCTCCGTGAGGATGTCCCTAACGCATTGCTCGAACGCCTTGCGGTCGAAAGTCTTCCGCAACACCACAGGGTAGGTCATGGTCTCCAAATAAGACATCAACGCTTTAGCTATTACTTTGAGGGTCTCCTGTCCGAGTTCCGCCTCATAGAGAGCTTGAAAATCTATCTCAACAAATAATTGTAAACGCTTCTTCCACACTTTTGTGCCGGGAATATTATCTTTTCCTTTCCATTCCTTCTCTGCGTAATATTTAGGACGAGGAAGCTTTTCAAAATCATGAAAAATTGGAGATTTACACACAAATATGGTAAAGAACATGTCCACCATCTCAGAACAAAACTTTTCTTGCAACTTCTCGTTGAGCATTTTCCCGAGATTTCTGGCAAGCAAACACTTCGCATATGCTATTTCGCGAGAGATGTCAAATGCAAATTGAAACTTCATAGCAAAATAATTAAATACATAATTAATGAAATCTTTTGTTTCCAGGAGGTAATTGCCCATGAGTTATGAAATAATCCCGAAGCAATTGTTTTTCACGTATCAACATTTTATAGGTATAGGTGGTGACCAGTTCCAGCGTGGTGGCCTGCGTGAGCCTGCCATAATCATCGTAAGCGTATTCCTTCACCTTGCCATTGGCATCCGTCTCCTTGAGAGAGATTTCCCGAGGCATCGTATTCATAGGTAGTCGTGCCAAAGCTGGAGCTGTCAGCCTTGCGGGCTATCACCGGACCGTAAATGGAAGAATAAACCGAGTCCTCATATTGCCTGAACCGTTCTTCTGTCCACCCCTCAAACTGTTTCGCCCAAATGGAGACGCTATCCGCCTCCCGTGAGGAAGCCATTATCTCGCTCGTATCAAAGAGCAGCGAAACTGCTATATATATAATATCGTGAGTTCGACGAATCTCTACTTGTGCACATAATCTGTCATGGTCAACGCGTAGAGACGCATTCTTGCGTCTCAGCAAGCAAGATCGCTGAATATAAAATTGCCGCTTGCGAAGGCCTAGCGGTTTGCTGAGACGCAAGAATGCGTCTCTACAACTTTTCGTCGAATTCACGTTATAATAAGGTATAGATATCTTTTCATGGCACTAGCAGGCTACAGGTTTTTACTTCTTGACAATCTTCCAAGTAGAAGAATCGCCGTGATTTTCCGTAGTGACGCACAGGATATAAAGCCCTTTTGGCTGGGAACTGATGTCCAAGACCACACGGCCAGGTCCTGAATTAGTGGTAAGCACTTGCTGCCCGGAAATATTGTAAATGTCAAAGCGACACGCTCCATCTCCCGTAATTTCCACTGTCAATTGACCTTCCGTAGGATTAGGATAGATACGGATGTCTCTGTCATTCAACATCTCTGAATAGCTTTCATTGGTGAACTCTTCCGCAGCCCTCGTCTGCAATACGATTTCCCTTTTCACCCGGTTGCCAGCCTCATCATAGGCATAACTCACGTTTTGCCCGAATGAGGAGCAAAAAATAGTAGACAACAATATGCCTAACAGGGTGATTTTCTTTTTCATGGTCTTTCAAGTTTGGGCTTAAGTAGATTACTATGCGCAAAGATAGGAAATAATCCGATACGTTGTTCCCTGAAGGGCGAAAAAATTTTCACCCAAAAGTATCCTTACTTACTTGCCCAACGCACCTATATTAAAATCGAAACTCACCTTAGTGATTTGGCTTGGTCACCTAAGGCTTTTCAAGGCATCTTTACTTGCCTATCCCGCCCCAGTTTGTAAAGATTCACACGAGCCTACCCTATCACCTTTACGCGAGAGGCGAAGAAATCCGCCCGCTTACGGTTAAGACTGAGGAAGTGCCTCATGAAGAAACCGAAAACCTTGTTGGGGAGGGGCACGTTGCGCTTGGCTTCCCTCACGATGGCGTGCATCTCCTCGGTGTGGTTGTCACACTGATGGGAAAGACGCGAAAAACGGTGGGCGTTAAGAAATGGCAAATAGGTCTTCCAACACCATCTGCCGAGAGGATTCATCTCTGCCATGATCGTCTTCTGCAAAATGTTAGTCATACTAACCATTCCTATGATGGTTTCTGTTTTTCTTGAGTCATTAATGGCTATCCTATAATAAGTCAAGGGGCAGCCCCGTGCTACGAAAGGGCGAGCCATGAAGAGGAGTTTCAACCAAAAATGACAATCGAAGCATGGATAGTATTCATCATTGAAACCTCCCAACCGCATGACCACCTCCCTCCTAATCAAGTTACCAGGGATGTCCATGCCATTTCCTGCCATCAAGTCGGCCATGAGATTGAGCTTCCTGAGATGGAACTGACCTTCGGGTGAAGTATTCTTCATGCGCTTCGTGGCCGTGAGAAAGAGGGCGTCGGCCTGCTCTCCCAATTTCTTCAACAGCATCTTCACGTTCACCATATAGCCCGGCAAGAGACAGTCATCATCATGCAACATGCAGACCCATTCACCCCTGGCTAGTGTATATAATCGATTCCAATTACCAGTAGCCCCTAAATTGGCCTCATTTTTGTAGTAACAAATGCGAGAATCATGATAAGTTGTCATAAAACGTTCCGTCTCGTCTCCCCGTTCAGGATTGTTGTCTACCACGATGATTTCCAAATCCTCGGCAGCATCTTGCCTCAACACACTATCCAGTGTTTCTTTGAGCGTAGAGGCTCTCTTATAAGTAGGGATAGCCACCGTAATCAAAGGATGAGAAGGTCTATTGCCTTCACATATCAAAATAGACTTCAACTGATCGGTACGCTTAAACTGGTTATCTATGTTAAAAACTTCCTTAAATGACTTACTTGTTTCTTCTTTTTTCATATTTATGACAAATTTTAGTTGATGTCACTATCCGCTACTTCTGCGAAAAGAAGTAATAATCTACACACCGCCAAAAATATGGCAAGAAATTATTACTTGTCTACACTTTATTGTTTCCAAAGACAGGAACTATCAACGATACTCTATTCATGTAAAATATGCATATATTGTTTCGTTATTAAATAATCCCCTAAAAATCATTCCGGTAGTTGCGGCGAAGGCTTGTTAATAGGTTTATTATACTCCAACTTTGGGGAAACAGTGGTCAAACCCCAAATGGCATACTCTATAACACAATTCCTGCATTTTTCTATCTCTTTACGTAAAGTTTTATCCGCAAGCAACTCCTCATCCAAGTAAAAATAGCGCAACCCACAGCTCTCTGCCATCTTCTGTATGTCGGGGACGAAATAGCCTCCATCTTTTGTGGTGGCCGCCATCCTGTTGTCAAAGTAGAGATGTTGGAACTGGGTTATCATGCCCAAGGCATGGTTGTTCATCACGATCACCTTTATGGGCAAATCGTATTGCGCTATCAACAGCAGTGACTGGATGGAAATATGAAAGCCACCGTCACCCATAATGGCATATACCATCTGCTTGCCAGCGAACGCCGCTCCTATAGCGGCGGGCATGGAGTATCCCATGGGTGCCAAGCCACCACTCGTAAGATAGTGCTGGTTGGATTTCAAAATCAAACTTTGGGCTGCCCACATCTGATTTTGACCGACATCGGTGCAAATTACGTCACCCTCCTTGGTCAGTTCATTCAGATATTGGAAGAAACGATACGGTGACTTATTCTCCACAAAGCGTTCCACCTCATTGTCTTGATTGTAAGAGAACTTCAACTTGCGCAATTCCTTGTTCCAGTCACCATAGGTGTTTCCATGCCAGTCCATTGACATCAATTTGGTCAAGAACCTGGAGACAGAGCAATTGACAGGCACCCTGTTCTTAAGACGATGGCAACATAACTCATCAGCGTCAATATCCACATGCAACACTTTACCTGTCGGCATGAAGCCTTCCAGCAAAGCTCCTGTCTGTCGCGTGTCCAATCGGGTGCCTAGGGCTATCAACAGGTCTGCCCTATTCACGGACATGTTGGCACAACGATTGCCATAGCTGCCCACCATGCCAATATAGTTGGCGTATGTCTCGTCTATGATGCCACGCCCCATCAAAGAGGTTATCACGGGGCAGTCCATGAATCTGACAAATCCATTCAGTTTCTCTGCGTCACAATTCCGACATCCTCCGCCTATCAACAATAGGGGCTTCTTGGCTTGCGAGATCAATTCTTTTATCTGTCCCCAATCTGACGATGAAGATTTACCTTCCACCTCGCTCTCTTCATGAGTATATGATTTCAAGTTCGCTGGCTCAATCTCAGCCCGCTGGATATTCATTGGTAAATCCAGTAACACTGGACCCTTTCGCCCAGACAAGGCAATATGCAAGGCTTTGTCCAGTTCATACTTGACGTTCTCCGCCTTGTCCACCAACACTGCATACTTGGTTATCGGCTTTACGATACTTACCACATCGGTTTCTTGAAATCCTTGTTGTCTGATGGGTTTGTCATACTTATATTCATAGGTATTCACTTGACCTGTGATATACAAGACCGGTATGGAGTCGAAATATGCGTCGGCTATGCCTGTTATCATATTAGTAGCACCAGGTCCGCTTGTAGATATGGCGACACCAATGTTATTCGTCTCCAAGGCATATCCTTCAGCAGCCATGGCGGCAGTTTGCTCGTGATATGTCTGTACAAAACACACTTTGGGATTGGAGGCTATTGAGTCAACCAAATGGGTAATCATACCGCCAATATAACCAAATATGACATGGACACCTCTTTGCTCCAAATAAAAGACGATATAATCCGAAACTTTCATTCTTAAAGTGTTTTTATGTGATAGGCGAATAATTATGTTTTCTTTTTTCAATCATGTGACTAATCACCTCTTCAAAAGAGTATTCACAGATAAAGCTAGTGGCTCTTGCCGTCTTGGTAATGTCAGGAAAAAGTGAGACAACATTCTTTTGTACGATACTTCCATATTTTAACTCACTGCTAGAATGTGCTAATCTTTTCATGGTCTCCAGAAAATCCTTAAGTGGTCGTGTATCATTAGAAGCAATGTTATACACTTCGTGTTCAAGTTCCTTACTTTCAAGCACATGGTCACAAAGCCTTGTAATCTGCTTCACCGCATCTTTCACGTATAGAAAATTCCAATTCTGCGTACATAAACCAAGTTCAACAGGATTATTGGCCAGCATTTTGTCCAGAGAAGACATAACTAACGTCCACGGATGGTCATTCTCACCGAAAACGCTAAAAATTCGAAGATGAACATATTTTATCCCCAACTCCTCCGCCAAACTAAATCCCCTATTCTTAACCTCCAACTTCGCTTTCCCGTATGCAGAGAAAGGCTTACAGGGAGTCTCTTCTGTAATAATAGAAGAGCATATGCCATATTCCGCTTGGCTTCCTGATTCCACAAACACCTTACATCCCATTCTCTTTGCCGAGAAAATCGCAGCGAGCGTATTGTCTATATTTTCTTTTTGTATCTTTGCGAAATCACGATCATCATGTCCCGTACCTTCCCATGCAAGATTAACAAATATGTCCGCCGATTCTATTTTCTTGTGGAGTTCTTCATACCCGGACATCTCTGAGTATATAATCTTTGCACAGGATGGTATCTTTGACAAGCCTTTTGATTGGGGGCGGCAAACAGCAATAACTTTTTCGTTACATTGGAGCAGGTAACTTATCAGTTCTACACCGATAAAACTTGTTGCCCCCGTAATCACATATATCATCTTCTACCACTAAACTTGTTGATTTGTTCCACACATAACGCATAGACATCCTCCGACTGGTATCGCTTGTACCAGTCGGCCACCATGGCCATGCATTGGTCTATGTTCATTCTCGGTTCCCAGCCCAGGCGGAATTTCGCCTTGTTGATGTCCAATAGCAAGAGGTTGGCCTCGTGCAAGGCATTGGGGTCTGAGCAGTCTTTCAACTCTCCTTTGCCATAATAGGCAATCAGCTTTCGGGCGACTTCCCATACGGTGGAAACGCTTTCCTGGCGGGGGCCGAAGTTCCATCCCTCACAGTAGGCAACAGGCTCCTGCCACATCTTTTCCGCCAAGAGCAAGTAACCGCCCAAAGGTTCCAGCACGTGTTGCCAAGGACGGATGGCCTTGGGAGAACGTATCTCTATGGGCTTGTCCGCCTCCAGGGCACGAACGCAATCGGGTATGATGCGGTCCAAAGCCCAGTCACCACCGCCTATCACGTTGCCCGCCCTTACGCTGGCCAGGCTGACATGATGCTTTTGCCCGTAGTCCTTGGGGTTGAAAAAACTCCTGCGCCAAGACTGGATGGCTATCTCCGCGGCTCCCTTGGAAGAGGAATATGGGTCATAGCCTCCCATAGGCTCGTCTTCCCGATAGCCCCACAGCTGTTCCTTGTTCTCGTAACACTTGTCGGTGGTAATCATAATGCCCACCCTCACGCTGTCCGTTTGACGGATGGCCTCCATCACGTTGATGGTGCCCATCACGTTGGTGGCGTAAGTCTCCACAGGTATCTCATAGCTCAACCTCACCAGTGGCTGGGCAGCCAAATGGAAAACTATCTCGGGCTGGTATTCATGGAATATCCGCTTCAACAGCTCGCCGTCCCTGATGTCCGCCCGCAAGTCTGCCTTGATTTTCCGGCCAATGCCCGACAGCACGTAATTATCTTTATCGGAATAGGGATCCAACGCTACGCCCACTACCTCGGCACCCATCTCGTGGAGCCAGATAGAGAGCCAGGAGCCCTTGAAACCCGTGTGCCCCGTGACGAGCACTCGCTTGCCTTGATAGAAACCTGTATCCATGCGCATGGGGATTAGCGTTACCACACCTTCCATGGGGCTTTGCCCTCGTTCCACATGGCGTTCAACTCGTTGTTGTCCCTGAGCGTGTCCATGGGTTTCCAAAAACCCGTGTGCCTATAGGCTATCATCTTGCCCTCCGCGGCAAGCCGCTCCAGCGGGCCACGCTCAAAGATGACGGTGTCATCTCCTTCGGGAATATAGTCAAACACCTCTGGCTCGCAGACAAAATAGCCGGCGTTTACCCAGTTACGGTCTCCATCGGGTTTCTCCTGGAAAGCATTCACCTTGCCTGTTTCCAAGTCCAGGTGGAGGGCGCCAAACTTGCCCACGGGCTTATAGGCCGTCACGGAGATGAGACAACCCGACCGCTCATGCGCCTGGATAGTGTCGGCGATATCCAGATCGGTCACTCCGTCGCCATAGGTCAAGAGGAAACGCTCCCTTCCCACAAACTTCTGCACGCGCTTCAATCTTCCTCCAGTCTGCGTATGCAAGCCTGTATCTATCATTGTGACCCGCCAGTCCTCGGAATTGTTCTCCAATATCTCTACGGAATTATCCTTCAGGTTGACCGTCATGTCGCAATTGTGGCGGAAATAGTTGGCGAAATACTCCTTGATGACATACTGCTTATAGCCACAACAGATAATGAAATCGTTGATGCCATAGTGGCTATAGGTCTTCATGATATGCCACAATATAGGCTTGCCGCCTATTTCCACCATGGGTTTCGGTATGAGCGTGGTGGCTTCGGAAAGCCTGGTGCCCAGTCCGCCGGCGAATATCACTGCTTTCATCTTTGCTCTTCCTATATATATAATATGTATAATGTCATCGGCAAGCCGTCTTCTCGGCCACGAATTGCCGGATGGTGTCTATCATGTATTGCAACTTCTCCCTCGTCATGCCAGGATATACGCCTATCCAGAAGCAATCGTTCATTACCCGGTCAGTAACGGGAAGCGAACCACCCACTACCCTGTAGTCCACGCCCTCCACGTATTGCTCAAAGGCGGGATGGCGCAAGAGGTTGCCGGCGAAGAGGTTTCGCGTCTGCACCTTGTGCTCCTCCAGATAGGTGGTCAGTTCGGTGCGGGTATAGCCCGCGTCGAGTTCCACGGTGATGAAATAGCCAAACCAACTGGGCTTGCTGTTCTTCTGCGGCTGGGGCAGCAGCAAGCCAGGAACGTCCCGCAAACCCTGGGTGAGATAATCGAAGTTCTCCCTGCGCCGGCTGACAATGTCATCCAACTTCTCCAACTGGGCACAACCTATGGCCGCTTGCAGGTCGGTGGCCTTCAGGTTATAGCCCATGTGGCTGTAAACATATTTATGGTCATAGCCCATGGGCAACTGGCCGAATTGCTTGGTGAAGCGGCAACCGCACGTGTTGTCCACGCCTCCCACGCACCAGCAGTCCCTGCCCCAGTCCCTGAAACTGTTCACCAACTTGTGGAGCAAGGCATTGTCGGTATAAACGGCACCGCCCTCGCCCATGGTCATGTGGTGGGGAGGATAGAAAGAGGATGTACCTATGTCGCCGATGGTACCCGTTTTCTTCCACTGCCCGTCTATCAGGTATTCCGAGCCCAACGCGTCGCAGTTGTCTTCCACCAGCCATAACTGGTGCTCGCGACAGAAGTCCACCACGGCTTGCAGGTCAAAGGGATTGCCCAGAGAGTGAGCTATCATCACGGCCTTGGTCTTGGGCGAAAGGGCGGCTTCCAATTGGGTTACGTCTATGTTGGAATCTTCTATGCGCATGTCCACGAACACGGGAACGGCATGGTATTGCAGGATGGCGGAAACCGTAGTGGGAAATCCCGCCGCCACGGTAATCACCTCGTCGCCACGCTTGATAGCCCTATCCCCCAGCTCATGGGCGGTAAGGGCACTGAAGGCCAACAAGTTAGCGGAGGAGCCAGAATTGCAGAGCGAGCAATAGGTTACGCCCAGCCACTTGGCCAATCCCACCTCGAAACGATGCGCCCAAGGGCCTGCCGTCAACCAAAAGTCAAGCGATGCATCCACCAAGTTGACCATCTCCCGGTCATCAAAATAACGTCCGCCGTAGTTCACTTTCGTTTTTCCAGGCACAAAGTCTTGCGCCTTGGCGTGCACCTCTTGATAATATTCACGGGTAAGCCGCAATATCTGTTCCTTCAACTCTTCTTTCTTGCTCATACATCTAATGCTTATATGTCATGCAAAGATAGGAATTTATCCCCACACTGCCAAGACTATGGCGAGAATTTCCCCTCGCCGCCAAGTTTTTCATGTCTCCCTGACGGCTTTCCAAGTAAAATCGCTATATTCGCGAAAGGCATACCCTGACCAAAATCTATACAGACAGTTATGAAGACCAAAATCTTTTCCCTGATGATGATGGCCTGCCTGGCCACCACACTATGGGCGCAACGAAGCGTAACCACCCTGGAAAAAGGGTGGAAGTTTCAGAAGGGCGACGTGCCCGAAGCCATGTCTCCCGACTTTGACGACAGGAAATGGGAGCAGGTGACCATCCCTCACGACTGGGCCATCTATGGTCCTTTCAGCCGGGACAACGACTTGCAGAACGTGGCCATCACGCAAAACTTCGAGACACAAGCCTCCGTGAAGACCGGCAGGACGGGAGGACTGCCCTACGTAGGCGTGGGATGGTATCGCACCACGTTCTCCGCGCCCGCCGGAAAAAGGGTGACACTGGAGTTTGACGGAGCCATGAGCGAAGCCCGCGTATACGTGAACGGAAAGGAAGTATGCCAATGGCCCTATGGATACAACGCCTTTTACCAAGACGTGACAGACTGCCTGAACAAAGACGGCAAGCCAAACACGCTGGCCGTGAGGCTGGAAAACCAGCCGCAGTCTTCCCGCTGGTATCCCGGGGCGGGACTCTACAGAAACGTAAGAGTGGTGGTGACCGATGAAATCCACGTGCCCACCTGGGGAACGCATATCACGACCCCCTACGTGAGCGAGGAATACGCCTCGGTGAAGCTGGCCACCACCCTGGCCGGAGCTAACGGAAAGGACGTGCGCATAAAGACAGACATTCTGGATCCAGACGGCAAAAAGGTGGCGAGCAAGGAGCATCTGAGGCGGGTGAACGAGGGAATGGATCTGGAACAGAACTTCCTGGTGAACAATCCAAAGCTTTGGACACCCGAGACTCCCTCGCTCTACAAGGCCGTGACCCAAATCTATGAAGGGAAAAAGTTGGTTGACGAATACACCAAACGCTTCGGCATCCGCTCCGTGGCCATTGTGGCGGACAAGGGCTTTATGCTCAATGGCAAACCCCGCAAATTCCAGGGCGTATGCAACCACCATGACCTGGGCCCGTTGGGAGCCGCCGTCAACAAGGCAGCCCTGCGCCGCCAGCTCACGCTGCTGAAAGACATGGGTTGCGACGCCATCCGCACTTCCCACAACATGCCCGCACCTGAGCTGGTGGAGCTATGTGACGAGATGGGATTCATGATGATGGTGGAACCGTTTGACGAATGGGACATCGCCAAATGCGAAAACGGATACCACCGCTTCTTCAATGAATGGGCAGAGAAAGACATGGAGAACATGTTGCGCCACTTCCGCAACAACCCCTCGGTAGTAATGTGGAGCATCGGCAACGAGGTGCCCACGCAATGCGACCAGCAAGGCTACCAGGTGCTCGCCTTCTTGCAGGGAATATGCCACAGACTGGACCCCACCCGCCCCGTGACTTGCGGCATGGACCAAGTGAGCTGCGTATTGGAAAACGGTTTTGCCACCTTGCTGGACGTGCCAGGCTTCAACTATCGCACATTCCGCTATCAAGAGGCTTACGACCTACTGCCCCAGTCGGTCGTATTGGGTTCGGAGACGGCCTCCACGGTCAGTTCCAGGGGCGTGTATAAATTTCCCATCGAAAGCAAGAAGGACGCCAAGTACGATGACCACCAGTCTTCCAGCTATGACCTGGAGTGTTGCTCGTGGAGCAACCTGCCCGACGAGGACTTCGCGTTGGCTGAGGATTATCCTTGGACAATGGGGCAATTCGTGTGGACAGGCTTTGACTATCTGGGAGAACCTTCCCCTTACGACACCGACGCTTGGCCCAACCACAGCTCGCTCTTCGGCATCATAGACCTGGCGAGCATCCCCAAAGACAGGTATTACCTCTATCGCAGCCTGTGGAACAAGCGGTCGCACACCCTCCACACGCTGCCCCACTGGACGTGGCCAGGCCGCGAGGGCGAGGTGACTCCCGTGTTTGTCTACACCGACTACCCCGAGGCGGAGCTGTTCGTGAACGGAAAGAGCATGGGCAGGCAACGCAAGCTGACCAAGCAAGAGAGTGAGGTTCTGAAGGGAAAAGACTCGCTGTGGCTGCAGAGAAGATACCGATTGATATGGGACCAGGTGAAATACCAGCCCGGAGAGCTGCGCGTGGTGGCCTATGACCAAAACGGGAACAAGGCGGAAGAGCAAGTGACGCGCACCGCGGGCAAGCCCCACCACCTGGAAATAGTGCCCGACCGCACCCTGCTGAGCGCGGACGGCAAGGACTTGGCCTACCTCACCATCAAGGTGGTGGACAAGGACGGCAACCTTTGCCCTGCCGACAACAGGAGCGTGCGCTTCTCCGTGAAGGGAGCGGGCAAGTACAGAGCCGCCGCCAATGGCGACCCCACCTGCCTGGAGCTGTTCCACCAGCCCAAGATGTCAGCCTTCCACGGGCAGCTGACCGCCATCGTGCAGACAGGCGAGAAAGCTGGAGAAATCATTTTCGAGGCAAGAGCCAAGGGCGTGAAACCCGCCAGGTTCACGCTGAAAGCGGAATAACAAAAAGGCCGCGGCATGGGAAAACCCATCCGCGGCCTCTCTATAATCTCTCTTCTATGAGTGGAAAACTTAGCGCTCTATGCCACGATTATTGATAGTGGCGTTGAGCAACATAACGTAGGTGCGATACTGCTTCTTGGAAAGGACAGTGCGCATGTACTCCAAGTCCTTCTCGATAGCCTTGTCCACCATCTCCTTGCGAGCCTCCTCGGGAGCGCCTGCGGCGTTCAGCATGTCAGCGTTGAAGTTGATGTGGATGTCGCGCACAGCTGCTTGCTGATCAGAGCTCAGTCTCAAAGCCTTGGTAAGACCACTCATGTTGATTTCCATTCCGTAAACGGCAGCGGCATTGTTAGCCTCAGCCTTCTCGTCAGCCGCAAAAGCGGTAGTCATGCTCAAAAGAGCAAATGCCATCAAAACAATCTTTTTCATAATCTTTTTACCTTTCTTACTTTACGGGATTCACTTTTGTGTCCCAATTAAACTTATTATCCTAATTGTCTTTTGACACCGCGAATATACGCCGCTTTCCGATACCCCGCAAACATTTTGGCGGAAAAACGCGTGAAAAGCCGATTTTCTTGACGTAAATCAAACAAATTAAAAGGAAACCTATTATCCCTGCTTTCAAAATAACTTATTTTGCCTCGCGATTTAACTTGTTTTGATAAGCAAAATAAGTTATTTTCATAGGCAAAACAAGTTGTTTTCATGAGCAAAACAACTTGATTTGCCAAGGGGTCGCCATTAAGAGCCGCAAAAGCATGACTTTATGGGATAATCATCGCCTTTTGTAACAGGAACTTAGAAATGGAACTGGATGTCCACGCCACAATGGAAAGGATTACCCTGTTGGGCGAAACAATAGGCGGTGCCCGTCGCGGCGCTCTGCAGGGCAAAGGTGTTGTAGCGGGTCTTGGTAAGGTTCTTCGCCCACAAACTGATGCCCACAGAACCGAAATCTGCGTCCACTTGCGCTCCCAGCAAGGCATAGAAGGGCTGCGAGTAGTCATTGTTCTCGTCCCAATAGGTCTTTCCCTGGGCATTGAGCCGTAAGCCAAAAGTAAGACTCCTCAATAAGGAACGGGAGAAATCCCATCGATAGTCCGCCTGGACAGAAAGCGTATGCTGAGGTACATAGGGGACATAGCGGTCCTTGTAACTAACTGGATTGCCCGCGGCGTCCTTGTCTTCATATTCGTCAAAGACTGCCCGAGTATAACCATAGGTCAGCCCCCAATTGAAATGAGAATCAAGAGCGGCGCCGCGCAAAGTGGTCTCCAATCCGCAACTGTGGCTCCTGCCCGCGTTCACCATCATGCGACCATAACCATAATTTCCCGCCATCACGGAAAGTTGCTGGTCTTGGATGCGCATATAGAAAGCGGCCATGTCCCAATGCAGTTTCTGTTGGAAAAGATTGAGATGGGCACCCAGCTCAAAATTCCAACTGGTTTCGGGCTTATAGGCTATGGTTTCGTTAATACGGCGATAGTCCTCGGCGGTGTGGGGAACGTCGTAGTCTCCCTTCATGGCATCCTGTCGATGCTCATTCAATTCTGTTTGAAGTATGTCACTAAACATCTGGATATTGAAACCTCCCGCCCTGTAACCCTTGCTCACCATGGCGTAGACATTGCTGCCAGCGTTGTCCAGCGAATAACGCAAGGAGAATTTGGGCAATAACTGGTTAAAACTATCAGAACCCTTTCCGTCCAATACGGAAGAAAGGAGATTGTCGGCCGACTGGCCCATGATGTGGGCGGAAAGGGACATCAAGGCGGAAGTCTCATAACGCACCTTGGTGTGGGTATAGTCGTAGCGCAAGCCCACGGAAGCCGTCAACCTGGGCGTGATGGCGAAATTGCTCTCGTGGAAGATGCCCAAATTCAACTGCGGAGTATGATAAACCCCTGGCACGGTAAGCGCCACCTGCATATTGACACCTCCCGCAGTCTCAATGGCCTGAGCCGCCATTGCCTCCGCCATGGCTTGGGGCATGCCCTGCGCCACCATGGAAGACACCATGGACTGATAGACAGCATTATAAATTGAGCCTTGAATGCCTGAAGCTATATTGTCCGTAAAATCGCTGTCAAAGTAAACGGGGGCTTCGGTACGCAACCATTGGGAAGAGAAGAAAGCCCCAAAAGCCCAATGCCAGAAACCTGACAAAGGTTCACGGCTCTTGATGGAGAACTCTTGCGTAAAGGCATTCTGGAACTGGCGCTGTTCCAAGTGCATGAAATCTTGGGGCAAATAGTCTTGATCCATCAGCATGTAATCCTTCAAATACTGGTAGCTAGTAATGCTATGGAAATCGAAAGCGTTGACATGCCACCCCAAGTCCAACGCGGTATTGAACATGTTCCTGCGGTAATTGCCCCTGTAATTATTGTCTGGCGCAGCGGTTTCACCCGTATTCCTGTCCATCACGCCATAGGGGAAAGCGTTCTGGCGGGTGTACTGGTAGTCTGCCACATAAGAAAGACTGAAGTTGTCGCTAGGGCGATAAGCCACCCGAAGACGGCCACCTGCCTCATTACCGTTATCTGCCTTGAGTCCCGAAGACTTGTACTTAAAGAAGCCGTCACTGCCCTGATAGAAACCCGCCAACCCTATGGCCAGTTTTTCGCTGAGTTTTTGATAATGGGCAATCTCCGCCAGCCGCCAATTGTGGCTGCCATAGCCAAATCTCAGGTCAGTGCCATCCGCTTGCAAAGGATCTCTGGTAAAGAGGCGCACCAGCCCTCCCTCTGTGTTAAGTCCATAAAGCGTGCCCTGGGGACCTCTCAACACGTCTACCCTATCGAGCTGATAGGTGTGGAAATTGAAAGCGGCCTTGCTCATGATGGGCATTCCGTCCAAATAGATGCCCACCGCGGGGCTGTTGACGCGGCTTCCTATTCCCCTCACATACATTGAGGAAGTAAGGCGACTGCCATAACTGGGCATCTCGAAATTGGGAACGTAGTCTGAAAGTTCTCTCAAGTCACGCACGCCCAGTGACGAAAGATCTTTCGCGCCCAAGGAGTTAGAGCTAAGAGCCTGTTGACGCAGCCTGAACACCTCCTTGGGAGAAGAGACTACCACTACTTCGTCTATATCATATACCTTACTGGTATCATTGAGGTCATAAGTCTTTTCGGAATTGATACCATCCGCGGACAAGCGCAACACACAGCAAAGGAAAGACACCAAAAGGAAAAATCGAGCCATTAGATAATCATTATATAGTTTCAGTTATACCAACGCGAAGATACAGATAATTATCGAAATAAATCCTAACTCCCGAAAGTTTTTCGCCATCGAGAAATGGAGAACCAGAAATATACCAACAAAAGGGGATAGCCCAAATAGTAAAGCGTGGTCAGGCTAAACACGATATAGTCTATGGCGCATACGGCCAAGAGACCAAAGAGGTAGAGAATGCCCTCGCCTGCCATCATGCGGTGGTAGACTTCATCCACGCAAGTGAGACCCACGATGAGGATAGCCCATACGCATATCAAGAAAAAGCCCAATACTGGTGGCACGGCAAAGGGGTTAAGCGTGGGATGGAAATAAAACTGTTGCCAAACCTGGGGCCAAAAGTTCTGTATCGTGGCATAAAATGCCGCCGAGGAAGAGACCAGCAACACCAAAGCCGTGGGATAAGGAGAGTCTATATCATTGAAATGCACTATCCGGGCATTCTCGGAACGTATCTTATACACCAAATAAGCCAAGGCTATCACCACAATGATAACAAGGAACACCAACAAATGAATGTCGCTGAACATGGAGATGAACTGCGAAATAGGATCATCGGGCACCACTTGGCGCAGCAACGACGACTCATGCGTCCAGCCAATCCGACCTTTCTCGGTAGCCAATTGCACCCATACGGTATCTATACTGTCTTGAGGTATCATGCGGATATCGGACACTACCAATAGATGGCCGCTCTTTACGGCAAAGGTATCTACGGGCATTTGATTGACATACTCCTCGGGTTGCTGGGCTATCAACAGCAAGGAATCATGTTTCACCACGAAATTATACTTATTGGTGTAATGGTGAGTGGCCGAGAAATTAATGGAGTCTATTTGTCGTTGGTTGTATGTGACCAATACGTCGGAATGGGTCTCGCCACGTTTGCGGTAACATGACGTGAAAAGCAGCGAGAAAAGCAGGAGCGGCAAGCCGGCCCGCCATAGGAAACGCATAAAACTACTCTGCATAGATATTCATTTGGCATTGGTCACAACGAAACTCCAAACGAAAAGGTCTCTCGCCTGGCAAGCGTAAATAGAGCGGTTCACGCCAAGCAGCGCGTTTGCCGCCATGGCGTTGGCAATAGCCCAGTTCTCTCTTCACGCAATGGCGGCACTGCATCAGCAAAGGATGATTGTGCTTTTCATTCAGCTCGAAAGCGGGAGCTGGTTGCCTCAATCCTTGGGAAACATAAAAGGCCTTAGCCTCTTGGTTTGCTATATTATAAAGGTATGGATAGTCACGGTATGCTGGTTGCCACACTTTCAAGGGAACCTTGGAAAAGGCAACACGCTCATGAGTGTCCGGTTCTGGCGTTTTAGTATTCTGTTTCTTTACGAATAGTCTGGAGCTTATAGGCATCAATCTGTCAATCAACTTACGCCGCAGCTCTGTAAGTACCTTATTGGGAATAAAATAAACTTCTGCTCCTGACGATATGTGCAGTTTTTCACACACAAAGGGAGTGTTCCCCAATTTGGTGAGTTGGTCGCAAATATTCTTTCCCTGAGGCTGCTTCGCCCTTTCCAACGGCCAATTCACCATTACCTTAGTCTCCATGCATGAAAGCGAGAAACCTTCTGGCTCAGCTTTAAATTCCATGGCCAATGGCAATTTGCGCTCCGCGGTTTTACCTTTCAGTTGACGTGAAAACGCTTCGTCATGATTACGGTAAAGAGAAAGGCCCGGACGCAATTCCTTTGGCATACGCTGAGGGAAAAGCCTATTGCCTTCGGCTTTGTTAACCCTAAAGCCTTGCAAGCGATGGTCTTGGTCGAAGAAAGACAAACCATCGCCATTGGCAAAGCTGGCCGTACCCGCCACCGTAAAGCTATTGCCTTTTATTTCTTTTACTTTTCCAACAAACGCTCCGATAGACTTCGGGGTGTCGAAAGAAGCGATACGCTCGGCCACGCCCTCCATGAAATAGGAAGTGTAACCTCTATTGAAGGTTTTTCCCAGAGAGGGTTCGAAATAGTAAGCAACTCTGCCTTGGGAAGCGCGACAATAATCCAGCGGACGACTCTTCACCAACTTGTCAAGACGTTGACTATAGGCAGAAACCACGTTCTTCACATAACCTTCATCCTTAAGGCGACCTTCTATCTTGAACGTACAAACACCTGTATCCGCCAAACGTTCCAGGTAGTCTATGCGGCACATATCCTTAAGGGAGAGGAGGTGGCGTTGTCGCACAATCTCATTTCCCTCGGCATCTACCAGGTCAAAAGCTAACCTGCAGAATTGGGCGCAAGCACCGCGGTTGGCGGAACGTCCCATAGCGTATTGGGAAGCATAGCACACTCCCGAATAAGAAACGCATAAGGCACCATGGACAAATGCCTCTAATTCCACATCCGGCACAGCCTGATGGATTTCACGAATAGCTTGCAAAGACAACTCACGAGCTAACACCACCCTGTGAAAACCCTGGTCGCGGAGCCACGCTACTTTTTCCGCCGTGCGGGTATCACATTGGGTACTGGCGTGAAGGACATATTTTCCCCTCATCCGCTGCGCCAAGCCCATGTCCTGTACCAGAAAAGCGTCTACCCCCACAGCATCCAGTTGGGCCACCATAGCCAATGTATCCGCCATCTCACTATCGTAAACAATAGTATTAATCGTAGCGTAAACCTCCGCCCCGAAACGGTGCGCATAGTCACACAGCGACCTGATATCCTCCAAGGTGTTGGCCGCGGCGATTCTCGCCCCGTGACTGGGTGCGCCTATATAAACAGCATCGGCACCGTGGTCTATAGCCGCGATGCCACATGCCAAGTTCCTGGCTGGTGCCAAAAGTTGCAGTTTGCGCATAAAATCACCCTATCAGGTTTATGTCGTAAGGAGTCTCTTGATAAACATAATAATTAATCCAATTGCTATAAAGCAAGTTTCCCGCCGATCGCCATGTCACTACCGGCGGCATATCAGGATTATTGTCGCGATAATAGTTCAGGGGCATGCCTACATCGGCACGCACGCCCCTGTCACGCTTATATTCATTATCGAGCGTGTTGGCGGCATACTCCAAATGACCCGTGATAAAGAACTCACGCCCGCCACGAGCCATTACGATGCCAACGCCACTCTCGTCAGATTCAGCGATAATGCGCAATCCCTCCACCCGCTCTATATCTTCCTTGCGAACTTCCGTATGCCTGCTTTGAGGCATACGGAATACATCGTCGAAACCACGGAAAATAGGCAATTGCGGGTCAAGGGCTCGTTGATCGAAGATGCCAAACATCTTCTTAGGCAAGGAATATTTAGGAATGCCATAATGATGATACAACCCTGCCTGGGCTGCCCAGCAAATATAAAGCGTGCTGGTGACATGTGTGCGCGCCCAATCAAAAATGGTGCGCAGTTCATCCCAATAGTTCACGCCCTCAAAAGGAATGGATTCCACGGGAGCGCCAGTCACAATCATACCATCGAATTTCTCTTTCCTCAAAGTCTCAAAATCCTTATAGAACATCATCATGTGCTCTATCGGAGTGTTTTTGGGTGTATGGGTACGGAGTTTCATGAAGTAAACCTCCATTTGCAAAGGCGTGTTGGAGAGCAACCGGATAAGGTCGGTCTCCGTGGTAATCTTCAAAGGCATAAGGTTGAGGATAACAATCCGCAAGGGACGGATATCCTGATTGAGCGCGCGGCTCTCGTTCATGACGAAGATATTCTCACGCTTCAGCAACTCGATGGCAGGTAACTTGTCGGGGAGTCTTAATGGCATTTTCCTGTTTGTTTCTCGCTATCTTATTAAATATAATAATGTTTGCGCACGCGAAGGGAGCTGTTTACCACAGCTCCAAACGCTCGCTCTTTGGAATGAACAACTTGTCACCCTCTTTTACGTTGAACGCCTCATACCAAGCGTCAATGTGAGGCAACGCGCCATTCACACGCCATCTGCCCAAAGAGTGTGGATCAACCTTTACGCGGTTGCGTATTTCCTGCTCGGTGATATTGTCTGCCCATACCCCCGCATAAGCCAAGAAGAAGCGCTGGGCGGGAGTGAAACCGTCCTTGTTCTTCAGTTTCTTGCCCTTCGTGGCGTTAAGGAAAGCATTGTAAGCCACTTGCAATCCTCCGTGGTCAGCCAAGTTCTCACCCAAAGTGAAACGACCATTGGCGTTCAAATCGGGCAACACCTTGATATTGGAGAAGAAATCGGCATACATATCAGCACGCTGCTTGAAGCCCTCGGCATCGCTAGCTGTCCACCAGTCACGCATATTGCCGTCGGCGTCATACTGGCGGCCTTGGTCATCGAAGCCGTGTGTCATCTCGTGGCCTATCACTACACCGATAGCGCCATAGTTGAACGCCTCGTCTGCCTTAGGATCAAAGAAAGGATATTGCAGGATACCTGCGGGGAAACAAATCTCGTTGGTAGTGGGATTATAATAGGCATTTACCGTTTGGGGATCCATGAACCACTCATCGCGGTCTACGGGCTTGCCAGCCTTCTCCTCTATGTGCTTGTCGTGAGCGAATTTGCGGCAAGCCATCACGTTCTCGTAGTAAGACTTGGCAGGGTCTATGATAAGTGTTGAATAATCATGCCACTTGTTGGGATAACCTATCTTCACGTAGAAACGATCCAACTTCTTATGAGCGGCAGCCTTAGTGGAGTCGCTCATCCAGGTCTGTGCGTCTATGCGCTGGCCAAGGCTGATTTGCAAGTTGTGCACCAACTCCTCCATCATCTTCTTGGAAGAGGCGGGGAAATAACGTTTTACGTAAATGTTACCCAACGCCTCGCCCATCTGGGACTCCACTTGACTAGTAGCACGCTTCCAAAGAGGATAATCTTCCTTGCGACCGCTCATGGTCTGGCCAAAGAACTGGAAGTTGCGCTCCCTGATTTCATCCGTGAGATAAGAGCAAGAAGACATGATAACATCCCACTCCATCAAGGCACGCAATGTCTCCGCGCTCTCGGCAACCACGATTTTATCAAGTCCTGCCAAGAACTCAGGTTGGCCTACCACCATTTCCTGTATCCACTCCGACTTGATTCCCTCGGCATTGGACATCACTTCCAGGCGCAGGTTGGGATAATTGGCATTGAATTCCATCAATGTCATCTTGTTATAGTTGGCCTGCGGGTCGCGAAGCTCTGTCGCGCTCTTAGAGATGAGAGCCAACGTCGTCTCATGTTGGAAAACAGCCTGTTCCTTTTGCTTGGCGGCCTCCTCGCTGAAGCCATAGAGCTGGAACATATCCGCGATAAATTCACGATAGGCCTTGCGAATAGCTACGGTAGCGGAGTCGTTGTTGACATAGTAATCCTTCTGTCCCAAAGTAAGACCGCTTTGGTAAACATTGAAGATGTTCATGGTGGAATTCTTCTCGTCAGCTCCAAAACCGCAAACGAAACTTACTCCGTAGCCTTGCTCAGCGTACTTCAACTGCAACGCCTGCAAGTCTTCCTTGGTCTTGGCGGCTTCCATCTCGTCCAGCAAAGCCTTCACGGGAGCGATGCCTTCCTGGTTGCGACGGTCTACGTCGAGAGCCAACTTGTAGAAGTCGGAGAGCTTCTGCTCTATGGTACCTGTCTTGTAGGTCTTCTTGCGCAGGTCTGTCAGGATTTCGTTCACTTGCTTGTTCACGTTTTCCTGCAGCAAGTCAAAGCTGCCGAAGCGGCTATAAGCGGCGGGCAGAGGATTGTTTTTCTGCCATCCACCCGTGGCGAACTGATAGAAATCGTCTGCGGGACGCACACTTTTGTCGAAGTTCTCTTCGTGGAGTCCCGACTTGTTGCCCTGCGCCATCACGCCCATGGGGACTACGGCAAACAGGACAGCTGGAATCAAAAATCTCATTTTCATCTTTCCTTGTTCTAAAAGTTTTGTTATATAATTATATGTTATTCTCTTCATTGATTTGCTCCAGTCGCTCGCTGAGAGTAATCCACCGTTCGTTCTCTTCGTCCAGCGTTTTCATGAGCGAGGTATACTCCGTTACCAGTTCCATATTGGATGCGTGGGCTGGCTGGCAAAGTAAATCGTCCAGCTCTTTTTTCCGTTTTTCCAGCGAAGCGATTTTCGTCTCGCAGTCCTTCACGGCATTCTCGGCTCGCCTCACGCGCTTCTGTTGTTCCTTGCGCTCAGCGTAGTCTTGCTTGCCCGGCACTGCTTTTGGAGCGGAAACAGGCTCCTGCGGAGAGGGGGTAACGGGCGAGGAAGAAGCCAAAGCCTCTTGAACCGTCTCTGCCTGATGGGCGCGCAAGTAATCATAGATGCCGCCCAAGTGCTCTCTCACCTTGCCGCCACCAAACTCATATACCTTCTCCACCAGTCCGTCAAGGAACTCGCGGTCGTGGCTCACGATGATGGCCGTGCCGTCAAAAGCCTTGATGGCTTCTTTCAGCACATCCTTGGACTGCATGTCCAGGTGATTGGTCGGTTCATCGAGAATCAAGAGGTTGACAGGTTGCAACAGCAATTTAATCATGGCCAACCTGCTGCGCTCGCCTCCACTCAACACCTTGACGAATTTCTCGCTGGTCTCCCCTCCAAACATGAAAGCACCCAAAAGATCGTTTATTTTCAGCCGGATGTCGCCTGTGGCCACCTCGTCAATCGTTTGGAAGATAGTGAGATTCTCATCCAGCAACTGAGCTTGGTTTTGGGCGAAATATCCTATCTGCACGTTATGGCCTATCTTCAAGGTTCCCGTGAAAGGAATTTCGCCCATGATACACTTCACCAACGTGGATTTTCCCTCTCCGTTCTTACCCACGAAAGCCACTTTCTCACCTCGCTTAATGGTCATGGAGACATGGCTGAATACGACATGGTCACCGTAAGACTTGCTTACCTCATCGCATATCACGGGATAGTCGCCACTGCGCAGGCACGGGGGGAACTTCAAGCGCATGGCGGAGTTGTCTACCTCATCTACTTCGATGGGCACAATCTTGGCCAGCTGCTTGATGCGGCTCTGCACCTGCACGGCCTTGGTAGGTTTATAACGGAAACGCTCTATGAACTCCTTGGCGTCGGCTATCTCCTTTTGCTGGTTCTCGTAGGCGCGCAGCTGCTGTTGCCTGCGTTCCTCGCGCAAGACCACATACTCATCATACTTCACGCGATAGTCCTCCACCCTACCGCAAGTAATCTCCAAAGTACGATTGGTAACATGATTGATGAAAGCCCTGTCGTGGCTCACCAACACAACGGCGTTGGCACTCTGGGACAAATATTGCTCCAACCACTGGATACTCTCTATGTCCAAGTGGTTAGTAGGCTCGTCCAACAACAGCACATCAGGATGACGCAAAAGAATCTTGGCCAACTCAATACGCATACGCCACCCCCCAGAGAACTCCCTGGTAGGGCGGTCGAAATCTTCCCTAAGGAAACCCAAACCCATAAGCGTGCGCTCTATCTCCGCCTCGTAGTTCTCGCCACCCAGCATCAAGTAGCGCTCATGCTCTTGCGTAAAGGTTTCCACCAACCTGGCGTAATCATCGCTCTCGTAATCCTCTCTTGTAGCCAACTGCTCTTGCAGGCTGTCTATGCGCTGTTTCAGTTGAACGGTATCGGAGAAAGCCTTGCGGGTTTCTTCCCTCACGGTGGTATCGTCTTGCAATTTCATTACCTGCGGCAGGTAACCCACTGTGGTGTCGTTGGCCACGGCTACCGTTCCCGCCGTGGGCTGCTGCAATCCGCACAATATCTTGAGCATCGTGCTCTTGCCCGCCCCGTTTTTGCCCACCAAGGCAATGCGGTCGCGGTCATTGACCACAAAACTTACGTCATGGAACAAAGGCTTCACGCCAAACTCGACTTTCAATCCCTCAACGGAAATCATACCTTATAACGCAATAAACCTAATAGGGTCACGGCCAAAGAGCCATGATAAAAATTTCATGCAAAGGTACGGGAAATATTCGAAATGGCAAAATATAACCTCCTTTTTCTCGTAAAGGACACATCTTAAGCCAAGGAAAGGAAAGACCAGAATTTCTGAATTCCAGGCCTCGCACTACGGGGCTCCATCGCGAAACAACTTATTTCGCCAATCAAAACAAGTTATTTTGGCGACGAAAATAAGTTATTTCGCTGACCAAAACAAGTTAAATTGAAAGGCAAAACAAGTTATTTTCAAAAGGCGGGTAAAAAGCCTGAAAATTAATGGGCATTTCCGCTATTTTCACCTTGTATCCGCTTGTAGTTATCCTAGAATTTCGTATCTTTGCAAACCGAACGCGCGATTGTGCCCAACAAAGGAAAGCGGGCGCAAAACCGCAGGTACTTAAAAACTCGAATCTATATACATACCTTTCTTTCTTGACAAGGAAACACATCATATATTAATAGCCTAGAACATGAAACTACATGAGGCTTTGCGCCAGAAATGGATATTGGCCGCAATAGCGGTGATGTCCGCCAGCACATTGCAGGCACAGCGGGAAATGAAAACCATCAACGACAGCTGGGAATTCCGCAAGCCAACGGAAACGGAATGGAAAATGGTAAATCTCCCGCACACGTATAACCTGGACGCTTATCAACAACCGAACTATTACCAGGGAAAAGGCATATATCGCCGTACGCTCACCTTGCCTGAGGTGATCCCCACCGTCGTTACTATCTCAAGATAGACGCGGCGAGCAAAGCGGCGGAAGTTCGCGTGAACGGAAAAGAGATAGGCAGCCACGCGGGCGGATATACCGCCTTTATCTTCGACATCACGCCCTACATCCAAAAAGAGAATGTCATCGAAATCACCGTGGACAACAGCCGCGAGGATATCACTCCCATTTCGGCCGACTTCACTTTTTGGGGTGGCATCTACAGAGACGTGTGATATGACTAACCTTTACAATGAAATAGGATTGGACCTGGAGGACGTGGCCGGCTGGAATCTTTACCAAGGATGGTACGTGGACAAGCTGGAAGATTTCGACGCCTGGTGTGAAGACCAACACCGGCGTTATCCCGACCACCCCATCATCATCAGCGAATGGGGAGCGGGAGGTGACCGCAGGCTACATTCCACCCACGCGAAAGCCTTCGACTTCAGTATAGAGTATCACCAAACATACGTAGAGCATTATCTGCCCTTCATCGAGGAAAAAGAATGGATCAGTGGATGCGCTTACTGGAACTTCATTGACTTTAACGTAGCGGGGCGGCAAGAGTCTATGCCGAGAGTCAACAACAAAGGTTTGTTCTATAACGACCGCACACCGAAAGACGTGGCATACTACTTCAAGTCCATGTGGCGGAAAGACATCCCGGTATTGCATATCGCCAGCCGCAACTGGAACGTAAGGACGGGGAAGGCTGACGCTGCCCAGATGGTGAAGATATACACGAACCTGCCCGAAGTGGAATTGTTTGTCAACGGGAAATCCGCGGGACGGCAGGCCGTGGAGAATTGCCACGCCGTGTTCAACGTTGTACTTCCCGAGGGAAACTCCATTCTAACGGCAAAAGGCATCTATGAGGGGAAAGCCGTGGAAGACGTGATGCCCATCCGTTTCCAGCAGCTGCCCAACTTGGCGAAAGGAGAGGAACTCGCCATCAATGTGGGCAGCAACTGCTATTTCACCTCTGCCGTGAGCCAGCTGACGTGGCTGCCCGACCAGCCATACAAACCTGGAAGTTGGGGCTACATAGGCGGAAAAGCCCGCGGCACCACTTCTGAAATCACGAATACCATAGATGACCCCATTTACCAAACCTGGCGCGAAGGAGAGATTGCCTATCAAATTGACGCTCCAAAAGGAGATTACGAGGTGGAATTGCTGATGGCAGACGTGACCCGGCCCGCCGCCCAACTCGCCAATCTCTTGGGAAAAAACAAAGAGGAAATGGTCTCTGGAGAGACTCGTTTCAATATATCCATCTGCGGGAAGCAAGTGGAAAGCGATTTCTCTCCCGCTGACGGTGGACGCTATCGTACTGCCTTCAAACGTCGGTACATCATCCGCGCTTCCGAAGGAAGCATCACCATCAAACTGGACGCTGTCAAAGGAAATCCCTTCTTGTCTGGCATAAAGGTGAGAAAGCTCTGAGCCACCAAAGCGATTACCTGCCTAAACGAAAGGTAATATGCTGAACCGCTGACACGAAAACCGCCGGGGAACAATCCTATCGCAGGAAGATGTTCCCCGGCGTTTATTTCGCTCTAGAGGATAATAGCACGTTTTCTATTCGTGTCTAACCGCGGGAGCGCCGAAATAGCTCGGATGTTGGTTGTCTGGATTGACCACAATGCGCTCAAGCACGATTTCCGGGTCTATCATGAAGACTTTCAAGGTATGCATGCCCGCCTCTTTCACGTTCAGCTTCACGGTAAGCCAACGCTGGTTGTCAAACACTTCCGTTCGGCGAGGCTGCCCCTTTCCTATGAGCTTAACGCTGGTGTCTTGCCGGGGCAATGGTTTCAAGTTGGGGGACTTAGGCAGATTCTCCGAAGTATATTCCTTAAACTCATCATGGAAGCCTTGCCGTGCGTCAAGCACTTGGGGCGTTTCTCCATCCAAGCCTACCGCGACGCGCAATCCCCGCTCAGGATAAACATCTTGAACGGGCAAGATGCCAAGACACAGCGAAACAGTTCCCGTATCGGGCAACAAGACTTGATACTCCAAGCGGGGTGCGTCTGCGGGGCTGGCACTGGCGGCCGTGACTGGTGAAATGCCCACGCAAGCCTCCGCCCTGCCTAAATCGGGCAACACAATCCACGTGGCATCCTTTCCTGGTACATTCTTGTTATATAGGTATGCGGGAATGGAGAACTCGCTTCCGCTCAGGTTACCGAAGTATGGTCCATCTGTCTCCGGCTCTTGTTCCTTAACAGCGCGCAGGGCAACAGGCACGCTTGCCTTTCCGCTTTTGATGGTTAACTGGGCTTCATGCGTTCCTTTCGGAAGGGCTTCCCAGTCAACGCTTACCAAGATTCGGCTTTCTTCTGTCACGGTTCCCTTGGCTTGGCTAATCTTCACCCAAGGTTCTGACGCGGTTACCGCATAGTCGAAACTGCCCTTTCCTCTGTTGAAGATGTCGACATAATAGCTCTGGCCAAGCAGCGAGTCAAATACGGGAAGTTCCAGCTTGCCCTCTCTTTCTGTAACTTCACTGCCTTCCGCGGAGACTCCCATAGCGGGAGAATCTTGCGGAGTAACCTTTCTTTGTTCGGGCAGTATCGCTTTTTCCGGCATAGACCAAGTGGTATAACCGATATGAATATCAGACATCATGTTTTTCCACTTGCCGTTGGACAATATATCATTGTAATAATGCGTAAGCCGCTGGTCTCTTTCATACAACGCTTCCGCCATCCGGGCGCAATCGTTGGCCAGGAGTCTTCCCTGTTGGGCGTATAAATGGTTCTTTCCCGTAGCAAGATAGATTCGGGCGATGCCAGAAGAGGCCACGGCGGGATAATACACCAACTGGAAATAGGCATCTTTCGCTTCTTCAGGAACACGGGCTTTCACCGTCTCGGCTTTTTCCTCCAGCTCTTTCCATAGCCGTTCCACATTGTCCGACTCTTTGTGGTTGACGACGCTGAAGATACTTGGCGTTTGCACTTCCGCCTTGCGCCACAAGTTGTACTTGGGATACTTCGTGACAATATCGGCTACATCTTCCGCCAACTTGTCTCCGAAGTTCTGCGCCGCCCACTCAAGGGTATACTCATCCACTTGATTGGCCGAGATTGAATTGGGATCCCAAGCGTATCGCATTATGAAATCTATGGGCAGCTCTTTCGGTTTCAAGTCGCCTACATTAACAATCCACAAGTCATCGATACCTGTTTGGTAAGCTAGATTGAACTGTTCACGCAGTTTTGGAATAGGAGAAGTGTTTATCCAACGGTCATTGCAAGGCCCGCCGTTCATGTCGATATGGTAATAAAGCCCCATTCCGTCCTTGCGATTTTTCTCTTTCAGGGGACCACAGCGACGGATATAGCCCCAGTTGTTGTCGCAGAAAAGGAGAAGAACATCATCAGGTACGGTGAAACCCTTATCGTAATAGCGTTGCACCTCGGTAAAGATAGCTCAAAGCTGCGGCACCTCTGACGGGTCTTTCCCGTAAACTTCCTCAATAATTTGGCGTTGCCCCGCCACCACGTCACGCAACACGTTCATGTTTTCCTCATCATCTCCCTTGCCCATGGGCACGTCGCCATCACCGCACATACCTATGGTGATAAGATTGTCAAAACGCTTATTGCGCTCCAATCCGTCACGGAAGAACTTGTCGAGGTTCTTCTTGTTTGTGGCATAGTCCCATGCGCCTACTTCCTCACGGCGCTTGGTATACTCCTTGTGGGCACGCATCATTGGCTCATGATGGGAAGTTCCCATGACAATACCATATCTATCGGCCAGTGCGGGATTCTCCGGGTCGTCCTCGTTGAAGGCGGTAGCCCACATGGCAGGCCAGAAATAGTTGGCCTTCAGGCGCAACAAAAGCTCAAACAAGTGGGCGTACATCTTGGAATTCAGTCCTCCGAACTTCCCTGAAGCCCATCCGCCAAACGAAGGCCACTCGTCATTGATGAAAATACCGCGGTATTTCACTTTCGGTGAAGGCTGCACATAGCGTCCAACGGCAACATATAGCGAAGCGCTCTTGCGCACCGGCACGTCTGCTCACCAATACCAAGGTGACACGCCTATCTTCTCGGAGATGTCATAGATGCCGTAGATGGTGCCTCGCTTGTCGCTTCCCGCTACCACCAAATTGCCGTCTACGGTCTGTATAAGGAACGATTCCCATTTGTCCTTGACGGCGGAGACATCGAGTCTCCCCTCTTCCACCATCTTGTCTATCAACGGACTATGGCCGATCGTACCGATAATGACAGACCGTGAAACGGGCGAATCTTCTTGAACTAATCGCGGAGTGGCACCAGATACCATGCGAATGTCATTCACCAAGTCACCCGCGGCACGGACAACTCCATCCCAATCCGCGGAAGAGACACAGAGAGTGGCGGCTTTTCCCTCCGCCGCCAAACAGAACGAGTTCGCTGTCTGCTCATATCGAACATACTGCGGCGTGCCGCTGAGTAGGTCCGTCTTCACTGGCTCACCATTGGCAGTGGCATATCCTGCCATGAGAAAGGCGCAAAAGGTAAAAAGGAATTGTTTCATATGAGAGAGTTTTGTGATGAATGAGTTGAATATAAGTCCGAGAATATTCTCTTATAATACTCCGCCTTCCACTCTACGGAACGGGGATAGGCACGAGAGGTGGAAGGCATACGCCATACTTTCACGGCCCGGCCAGCGCATTGCGTCTCCACGCATTCGCCAACCGACAACGGAGCGCAGCCTAGCACGGAGGCCAACGTATCGGCAGACTTCTGCCCCGTGGCAACAATAGCGTGGCATTCTGGAAGCATCTCCAGCAGACGGGCTATATCCGTGGGACGGATTACCTGCAAGAAATTATCGGAAGCGTTGTCCTTCAGGCGTACGATTTCCTCTGCCGTGTCATAGAGTGCCAATCCATACGCTTGACAAAAGGCAACGATCTTTTCCTTGTCGAACCGTTTTTCGCCAGGCACGACAAAGTAATCCTTGTCTCCTTGGGCGATATAGCCCCATATTCGCCAGAAGTCGTTGGTCCAATTGGGATAGAAAAACTCCATGCACCACCGCTTTCTTGGCGGAGGGAAACTGCCCAATATCAACACCTTGGCACCTTGGGGCAAGAAAGGTGTCAGGGGATGTGTCTCGCCGTTCATAGTCTTGTAAGTGGACAAGTGAATGATTACAGTCCACAAAGATAATGATAAAGCGCGAGAAACACAAGCCTTCCCGTGGGAAAACTCGGACTTCACGTACAAAAAATAGGCAGTACCAACTTGTGATACTGCCCTCAACGTTTTCTCCCAGCGGTAGAAGGTTATTGATAAAGCACCTTGGCCAATTCCTCCAGGCCAGCTTCCCCGGGCAAACCGGGATAAGCTTGCTTCATGGCCTCTACGAAAGCCTGTGGCGTCTGGTTGGCGGCCAGCAATTCTTTCATCTTCTTCAAGTAGCCTATCTTGAACTCCACGGCATCCCGACGGGCCGCGCCGCCATGTCCGCCAAGGAAAAGCTCTGCTCCTGAGGCCAAGGAAAGCTCTGCCTCGGCTATCTCCGCGTCGATGGCGGTGGGAGAAGAGACTTGCAAATGGCTCACGTGCGCCTTGGCGGGAGTCCAATGGGTATAGTAGGCCTTACCCGCTATCAAGATGCTGGCGGCTGGAAAGTCGGTCGAGGCACCATGGCGGAAGTCAAAGGTAACGCCCGCCCAAGTCTGCGTAGTGCCAAACGACACCTCAGTTACCGCTCCCGAGGGCATCTCCGTCATGGTGTCGCCCCACGTCTGCTGAAAGCCTTTCATCATGCCTCCATAGACCGGGCCTTTGGAAAACTCCTCCATGCCCTCCGCCATCACTTGGTCATGGTGTCCAGTGCCACCTACATGATAGTCGGAGATGATTTTCTCGATGGGCTTGCCCAGCTTCTCAATGTAGTCGTTGAACTCCGCCACGTTTTCCTTGAACAAGGGATGCTCCATGGTCACGAGCGAATCCTCGCCCTCGATGATGTAGCTAGCGTCTCCCATCACGTCATTTGTGTAATAAACATGCAACTTGCAGCTGCCGAGGTCATAGGCCTCGAAACGTCCTTTTGTCTGTGCCATAACTGTCAGCGTTAAAAGATTGAACAATACAAAAAACAATTTTCTCATTTTCCAAACTCATTAGTGAATACCAAAAGGCCACTCTCTAAAGGTAACCTTCTATCGTTTACACCGCGAATTTAGCGCGCGTTTTCCTTTCCCGCAAGTAGGCACCAGCGTGGAAGATACTTACCCGGAGGTTTGCAATGTTGAATATAAAGTGATTACGGAAAAGCAAAAAAATCTAAAAAGTTATTTGCCTACTTGAAGAGTTTTGCTTACTTTTGTAAACCAATATGAAAGCCAACACGATATGGACAGGACAACAATAGAAAACACCACGTTTCCCGAGTGCCCCATCAGGAATATCCTGGCAAGGATATGCGATAAATGGTCGCTCGTTGTCATTTACACGCTAGACCAAGCGCAAAAAGAGAACATACGCTTCAAGGAGTTGCAAAGGGCGATACCCGACATATCCCAAAAGATGTTGACCGTGACGCTGCGCACACTGGAAGAGGATGGCTACGTCACCCGCACCGTCTACCCAGAAGTGCCGCCCAGGGTGGAATATGCCCTGACCCCACGCACGCGCTCCCTATTGCCCTACATCAACGCGCTGACTGGATGGGCGAAAGAAAACATGGATTCCATCATGAGCGACAGGAAAAAGGCACGGGTCAAAGCCTAGTTGGCGTGGCTCTTGCCACCAGAAGGTCACCAGCCCGCATAGAGCATCATCATGGTTGGCTTTCGCCCATCTCACGCCAAATGGCATATCAAAGTGGAAATGGGCGGATGGCAATGTCACAGGGTACTTTGGCCGCCTCCCAAGTCAAGTTATTTCGCCCAGGGAAATAAATTGTTTTGCCCAGGGAAATAAGTTATTTCGAGAAGCAATTCAAGTTGTATTCATGGCAAAAAGCGTATTGGGTCTCATACATTTAAATAAAGTCTATTCATATTTTGTTTCATAATAACGGGAATTAGATTAGTAAAAAACCATTCGACTGTATTTGGCTATAAGTATGCGGGGCTTCCCTTCAATGTCTTTGACGAAATGCCGTTTTGGAGATAGACGCAGGGTCGTTCTGCGTTTTGCCAATCCGTAAAACTCGCCAAACACATAGTGCTCAATCGTGACATCGTTGGCATCATATTTAAAGGTGGGGGCTAGGTTCTTTGCCTTGATTTCTCGCAAGGAGTCAAGGGCTATTTTCATCTCATTAATCTTTCGTGCCCCCCACTTGGTTATCTTTGTAGTGTCAATTTTACCATGGAAATAATCAGACTCCCATGCGTTGCGCATGAGGGAGACAACCGAGTCCACGTCCGCGGCTGATGCTATGATGTATTCTTTTCCATAGTTGGCCTCGTTCCTCATCCCCACATAATATTGGGACCAATAAAGGAGAAACGCCTGCCAAATGCTCATTTGCGTTCCTGTCAAGCGGATTTTCTTGTACGGCCAAATATAGGAAACACAGCTATCGCTCTCAGTGTATGCCTTGTTCTCCTTTTTGCTTTCCAGATAGCGGGCGTACTCCTTGTCGTAACATTTCTTCTTTGGGAGTTTCCTTTAGCGGGACGCACGTACAGACGCAGCGAGGAAATGTCCTTGGGCCTAGTGCGTATGTCCCACTTTTTCCTGAAGTCAGCCAAGACATAGTTTTCGTCCAGCCTCAATTCATCCAAAGGTTCCAACAGGAAGCCAAGATTCTCTTCCGTGTCAGCCAATCGCCAATTTGTCGTGGCATTGGAGCAAAAGAGGTTCTTGACCTCCGAGTATTCCCGCTGGGCGAAGCACCCTGTGCAAGTTGATAACAGGCAGAAGATGATGAATAAATGCTTAGCTTTTTTCATGTAAATGTATATTCCACATGGGTTATTTCTTGGAATCAAGATATTCCCTTATTGTTTTTTGATGAATAGGCCAATAATACACCACAAAATCACCAGTAGTTAAATGTTCTGGGGTAAATTTTGTGTTTAATATAATGTTCTCAAAGTTCAAGATATCCTCGTTTGTAAAATATGATGAAATTTCATATTCCGTCCGGAAGGAAACTTTTTTAACGAGGCCATTATGCGGCGTGATTATTAACCTACAGAGAATAGGACTAGCCTTATGTTTCAAAGCCTTGTTTAATATTCGGACAGGAATTTGCTTTATGATGTTATATTCCATTTTCTCAAATATACTTTTTTGCCTCGTGGCATATTCATTAGTTTCCCAAAACTCGGCTCTTTTCAAGTCTGTTAAGCTTTCTTCTCTTGCGTGTACTATGCTGATGCGTTCAAATCTATTCGAGTAAATACGCTCACGCAACACACTATCCTTTTGTCCTAATAACAGGAATAAGAACAAACTAATAATCAGATATTTCATAGCAGTATTTAAAATCACGATTTCTTACCATATGATGAATCACAAGAGTAAAACGTCTATCTAGATTTGTAACGAATAGACTGGAGAATTATTGCCCTTATAGATGAGCCAATTGTGCTATAACAAATTGGTTTAATATAATCGAATTATTCACCAATCTAAGTTTATTTTCGCATTTATTCAGACCATGCCATTTCACTCTTTAATGATAGCCATCAGCATGTGGGTAGTCGCAAGCCTACCCACAAGACTTATACTCATAAGTAATATGTGATTACTCACAAAAGCAAATCTAGGGAATAGAAATCTACAAACCTAGCAAATCAAAGAACTCATCCCAATGCCAGTTATAATTATCCTCTAAAGAATCATTGTATCCAGAAACATTGGAGTGGGTATCTTGGAATATATCAAAGAAGTCCATTATGCCCTCCTTGAATGCATCTCTATCAAAATTATCATCATCATCGAAACAACTTCCTACAAATTCCGACCAACTGGAATTTCCGTCACTAAAATCTAAAGTAAAGCCACATCCTCCATTCTCATTAATAACACCATTAAAATAGCTTGCCAAATCCCCTAACGCTTTTTCTTGGAATTCTTCGGCAGAATGTGACATGCCATCTAGTGACCCCATTGCGTCTTGAACGGCATGAACGACTTCTCGTAACAATATGTTATCATCTAATGAGGAGGTTTTTATGGATTTATCCTCGGAAAAATATGACGCAGGGCCTCCACTTCCATTTTTACAATTGGGATCATAAATTATTTTAATGTTATTTGCCTTCAAGAAATCTTGTATTTTTTCCGGCAACTTTTCAAATGTTCCTTTCAATTGGTCTGGTACGTTATAATCATTATCATGGCTATTATCGTAATCATGGTCATAGCCGTAATCATTTTGTTCATCATCAAGGATGTCATCTTGATAGTCGTAATCAGAGTGGTCAGGCCTGTAATCGTCTGCCGTTACAACCAATTCAGGAAGATCCCCTCCATCAAAATCATAACCATAACCATCACCGCCCATTAGGGTCTTGCACTCGCTGCTGTCCAAAGTAGGTATGGACAACTTCAAAACTTTCAAGTCTTTCATTTGCTTTGTTTTTTATAAAGTTGAACTTATTTGACAGGATGATAGCCATCCTTTTATATCTCTGCAAGCTGTTGCTGGACCCAAAGGTCACTCATACACCTATAAATATAGAATGCCCCTAACCTTGGCCTCGTGATTTGCCAAGAGTGGAAGTTACTTCATGCGGTCTAATGACCGATTTGAGTTAAATGGCATAATAAGGTGGAAATGGGCGGAAAGCAATGCTTTTTCTTCCGTTCGGATGCGTTTTATCGCACTTTATTTTGGAGTCTTAAGTGCTCTATAGAATATTTCCTATACGCCAGTTCGGGATAAGAATATAAATAAAAAAGTTGGTAATCTCGCAAATA
>OMBA01000133.1_pt1 | contig 60546 bp, 50 predicted proteins | sample 1673441 | NCBI WGS metagenome assembly OMBA01 (sample SAMEA103958111, study PRJEB25191) | human gut metagenome | biome: human-associated habitat [ENVO:00009003]; feature: intestine environment [ENVO:2100002]; material: feces | place: Germany | collected 2013/2015
GTGGAATGCAAAAGTATACTATATTCTCTTGGTTTTGTTCCTGTTATCTCGCGCCCTCGCCAGTAAGCTGAGATTCATCGAACTCACGCTATACTAAAGTTCCAGGAGTTCTCAGTCGTCCAAGGCAAAAAGAGGATCTTCCGGCATCACCATCACAGGCTCTTGCTCAAATTCCTCCAATAACTTGGCTGGCACATATTTCTTGTCCACCACCAAGCGGAACATATACTCCCTGAACCACTCATCAGTCATAATCAAACAGCCCTGTTGGCCATAGTCCGCGCCCCAGCTGTTTTCCACTTTCCACTTCACGGGATTACCTTTCGCATCCAGATCCACTGCCGTAAGCGTCATGGCATGAGTGCTTCCGCTGTCGTAGGTACTGATACGTTCCGCCTTGTTCATGGGAAAATCCGTACCAAAAAGCGTTCCGTAGTCATAGTTGTTCACGTCAAGATACCCTCTCGACCTATCCAACTGTTTCCCCACATCATAGCTGGAATACATTTTTGTGCCATCCTTTAACGAAGTGATGGCCAGTTGAGCGATTTCCTCCATGGGAAGGTTAAGGTATTTCCAGTTGCTTCCGTCATAGGCATGCCTGTCATACTCCACCTCATAGGTCTTGTGATACTCTCTCCTGGGGTCGTTCATTACCATGATGAAGCTACCTTGCAAGCCATTGCCCACCGTCTCCTTGTAGAATTCCAGGGGCGTATATTTCCTTGGTTCTCCTACGGCGTTGCCATTCTTGTCCTTAAACTGGTAGGTAAATTCCTTGACAGGCTCGCCCAATGTCAAGCAGAGCATGCGATAAATCGTGGAAAGCATCTCGGTCTTGGACTTGTTGATATCCTTCTCGGACTTTCCCTCTTGTTTCATGGCCCTCAACTTCAATCCAAACTCCCTTAGCTTACTGGAAACCAAGGATGCCATCTTGCTGGTGTTGTCACTGGAGTAAGTCTCTGGCATCACGCTCTTGGGCACTAATCCATATTTGGGTGCCAAGTCCGCCACACCGCAGAAAGTACCTCCGTCACTTAGGGGATTCTTGAAAAAGAACTGCACTCTCACATCATCCATGGGCTTGTCGGCGCAATCGATGACCCCCTGCAACATCAAGTTGGCTTTCTCCAGTTGATCGTAAAAGAAGAGATAATCATGGGAAAACTCCACTACCCTTTTTTGCTTGTCATTCTTGGCGAAATTAGCCCGCAGCACGTTAAATCCCGAGAACATCCAACACCTTCCACTGCTCTTTTGGTCAGTGATACTCTGCGAAGAAGTCTCTATGCTGAAATGGGTATCAAATTCGCCCGTGTTGGTGTGGTTTCGTGCCAAGGCATCAATATTGTTGGCGGCCAAGGCATTGAAAAGAGCGCGTTGGCCTCCACATGGTTTATAACTCTCCCGCATTTGTTTCATCATCACGGCGGTGATACCCCCATCCTTTTCTTGCGCCTGCGTGTTAGCGGAGAAAAGCATCAGGGCACATAGCGCGATGGCCTGCTGTTTCATTGTCATTGTCTTTATCAGTTTACTTAGGTTAATACTCTTTGATTGCCTCATAGATGAGTTCCGCCATACGGGCCGCCCCTTTCCTGGAGGGATGGATACCGTCCGCCAATATCAACTTAGGGTCATCAAATGCCGCGCGCAAGTCTATCAGCCCGCACTTTCTTTTCCTTGCCACTTTCTTAATGACGGGAATGATGCCATTGACGATAACGCTGTCGTTGATGCTCCAAGAATGTGAATAAGCCGGAATAGGCGTGGCCAGGTAAATCTTGGGGTTGCTGGGCAAAGCCTCCAAGGTGTCTATCATGGCGTTAAGATCTGATTCGAAGTCTGCGCCATATTGCCAGTTCATGGGCTTGGAATCATTGGTTCCCAACTTCAATACAACTATGTCGGGCTGGAAAGCCAAGGCGTCACGCCATGCCATCCGTTGCACATAGGGAAGGTTTCCCTTTCTCAACAAGGTGTTACCCGAAACGCCATAGTTCTTCACGCAATAGCCTTCACCCAACTTTCCTTGCAACACGGCTGGATAGGCATTCTGCTCCGCCATGTCTATACCATATCCGTCTGTAATGGAATTTCCGATACAGGCCACTCTCACCGCGTTTTGCTTAGGAGCCTGGAAACTGTCCAGCCATCGGGAAAGGTCACTTAGCATCTGCTCATGGAAAGCGTAGGAGGGACGAAAACCAAACCCGTGACCTCCCGTGGGGTAAACTGTCAAGGCGCATTCATTGCCCGCGTTGCGCATAGCCGTATAATAGGCAATGCCATTAGTCACGGGAGGCACGACATCATCGTCATTCGCCATAATGATATATGCCCGTGGCGTAAGATGACCCTCTACGGAGTTCTGATTGGAGAAGCTTCTCACCAAATCGGGATTAGCCTGGTCTTTGCCAAGGAAATTCTCGCAGGAGCCGTGGTGGGAAACTTTCTTGTCCATGGAAATAACGGGATAAAAAAGAATGCTGAAGTTTGGACGGGCGTCAAACTCGGCATGGGTGCTCACCGTTGAGGCCAGATGTCCTCCCGCCGAAAAACCCATGATGCCCACGTCCATAGGATTAATGCCCCACACGGCGGCACTGTCTCTCACCATGCGCATGGCCTGGCAAGCGTCGCCCATGGGAATAGAGCGGTCGCCATTTGGCATACGGTATTTCAATACGAAATAAGCGATGCCTTTTTCGTTGAAATAAGGTGCCCAGTCATGCCCCTCATGGTCTATGGCCAAATGACTGTATCCTCCACCTGGACAATCCACTATAGCCCTCCCCGAAGAATGGGCAGGTAAATAACAGGTAAGCGTAGACGCTCCGTCGGGAGTAATATTGAGCACGAATTGGCGAGCGGTGGCCTGCGCCGTGGCAAACAACACCAAGCACAACGCAAGGGTTGTCAATATGATTTTCTTCATATCACTTGGCGGCCAAGACTTCCACTTCTACCAGCGCGCCTTTAGGCAAATCTTTAACGGCCACCGCTGAACGGGCAGGATAAGGCTCCGAGAAGAACTGCGCATATACCTCGTTCATGGCCGCGAAGTCAGCCATGTCCGCCAAATAAACTGTCGTCTTCACTACGTGAGACAAGTCCGTACCAGCCTCTTGCAGTATCTGGCCGGCATTGGTCAACGCCTGGCGTGTCTGCTCCTTAACCCCTCCTTCTACGAAACTGCCCGTAGCGGGGTCTATAGGAATCTGGCCAGAGGCGAACACGAAACCATTTACTTCAATAGCTTGGCTATAAGGCCCTATAGCCGCGGGTGCTTTCAATGTGTGAATTGCTTTCATTTATGAATAATTTTAATGGTTGATTACAAGATATTGATACCGCTGTTCACCAGGGCTTGCTTGATTTCATGGATATGCTCCTCATTGCGGGTTTCCAGGGTCACTCTCAATATGCAAGCGTTCACTTTCTTGCGGTTGGCGCTACGGTCATGATGCACGCCCGTGATATTGCCGCCCAATTGGGCGATGACAGAGCAAACCTCCACCAACTTTCCCGGTTGGTCGTCCAATTCCATATCCAGGGTGCACACACGCCCGCTCTTGGCCAGTCCCCTATATATAACGCGGTTCAATATAGTTACGTCAATGTTGCCACCGCTCACTATGCAAACCGTTTTCTTGCCTTTCACGGGCACCTTGTTATACATCACCGCCGCCACGCTGGCCGCTCCAGCTCCTTCCGCCACCATCTTCTCGCTCTCTATGAGCTTGAGGATAGCCGCGCAAATCTCATCTTCCGTCACGGTGACAATATCGTCTACGTACTTGGAGCAGGTCTCGAAAGTAATGGTTCCTGGCGATTTCACGGCGATGCCATCTGCTATGGTGGACACGCTGGGCAGGGTCTCCGGGTGATGGTCGTGCACGCTATTGACCATGCTGGCCGCTCCCTCCGCCTGCACGCCATATATCTTTACCTTGGGATTGAGGCTCTTGATGGCGAAAGCCAAACCTGAAATCAATCCCCCACCACCTACGGGAACGACCACCGCTTCCATATCGGGCAACTGCTCTATCAGTTCCAAGCCAATGGTACCTTGTCCAGCTATCACGTTCTCGTCATCGAAAGGATGCACAAAAGTATAGCCATGCTCGTCCCGCAACTGTAAGGCCTTCTGATAAGCGTCATCATATACGCCTGGCACCAGGCACACCTCAGCCCCCAGACGTTTCGTGGCCTCCACCTTACTGATAGGAGCCCCCTCCGGCAAGCATATCAGACTCTTCACGCCCATGGCCGTGGCACCTAAAGCCACTCCCTGCGCGTGGTTACCGGCAGAGCAGGCTATCACGCCTCTCGCCTTCTCCTCGTCAGAAAGTTGGGAAATCTTGTAGTATGCGCCTCTTATCTTGAAAGAGCCCGTCTTCTGCAAGCACTCGGGCTTCAAGTAGACATCACTCTCGGGATTTATGCGTGGCGTGTGGATTAGTTCCGTCTTGCGCAATACCTTGTTCAACACGAAACGCGCCTTGTAAAAATTGTCAAGTTGTAACATCTCTTCGTCCTATATTGACATCTTATTTATATATCGTATAGTGACCGCCATCGCTTTGGCAATGACGGCGTAATAACTCCTGAATGTATTCAGCGTTTGCCCTCACCTGGGCTTCATTGCCATCGTAACCATTGATGAGCACCAGCAAATGGGTGGTCTCCATGCTTATCTTGGTGCGCTCATGGTCGGAAGTGGGCGTGCCCACGCCTCCCATTCCATCCCGGTAGACTGGCAAACCCGCTATGTTCAGCAGCCCTCTTCCTATACCTTCATAAGGTTCTCCTTCCTTGCCTACTCCCAGTTCCAGCCTGTCACCCACCATCTTGTCCGCGTCAAATCCGCCAATGCTGTATCCATAGGCGATGCTCGCCAAGTTGATAAGGTCGACGAGCGTGTCCACCCGATAAAGTTCCTTGCCTTGCAGCATTCTGCGTATCAAGGCTTCCGCGGCGGGCCGGTAACGGGAAGGGTCTTTGCCACATGCCTTATATACCCTGCGGGTAGCCGCTATGCCACTCATTTGCTTCAGGCTCTCCACGGTAAGAGTTTGCCTGTATCGCTCACCCATTTCGCCAATCTCCTGCCATAGAGCCTCGCTCGTGGGACTATTAACCACTTGAGCCTCCAGGCAAGCGCCAACAAACGTAGGGCAAACGCTCTCCAACTCGGATGTCACGAATACTTCCATGTGGCAAAAATACTAAAAATTATTAACAGAAACGCATTCTTAACATATTAAATACGTTTTTATAACATTAAAACGCTACCTTTACACCGTCTTAACAAAAGTAGGACATGAAGGTACTCTTTATCATACAAGGCGAAGGCCGTGGACATCTCACCCAAGCCCTTACCATGCAGAACATCTTGCGCAACCATGGACATGAGGTCGTGGAAGCTTTGGTGGGCAAAAGCAACGCCCGCCAACTGCCCAAGTTCTTCATCCAGGGTATGAGCGTGCCCATTAAGCAGTTTGAGAGCCCCAACTTCCTGCCCACTGCCGCCAATAAGCGCAACAACTTGCCGCGCAGCGTGGCCTATAACGTGCTCCGTCTGCCCTATTTCGCCAAAAGCGTACTCTTCCTCCATCGCCGCATCATGGAATCGGGCGCGGACTTGGTCATCAACTTCTATGAATTGCTCACGGGCTTCACTTACCTGCTTTTCAAACCTGGCGTTCCTCAAGTGAGCATTGGCCATCAATACCTCTTCTTGCACAAAGACTTCACGCTGCCGAGAAGCCAGCCCGTAAGTTTGTTCCTGTTGCGGCTGTTCACCCGCTGGACAGCTATGGGAGCCACAGAAAGACTGGCTCTCTCTTTCAGGGAAATGGAGAACGACGAGAAAGCCCGCATCCACGTGGTGCCCCCTTTGTTGAGAAGCGAAGTAAGAGAACTGAAACCATACACGGGCAACTACCTGCACGGCTACATGGTGAACGCCGGCTACGGAAAGAGCATCATGCAATGGCACCAACTACATCCAGAAACGCCCCTCAATATATTCTGGGACAAGAAAGACGCGGCCGAGACCACTCACGTAGACGACACCTTGACGTTCCACCAGTTGAGCGACTCCGCTTTCTTGCAGTCGTTGGCTGGCAGCAAGGGCTATGCCACCACGGCGGGATTTGAGTCAGTTTGCGAAGCGATGTATCTTGGCAAGCCCGTCATGATGGTGCCTGCCCATATAGAACAGGACTGCAACGCATACGACGCCTCGTTGAGCGGTGCGGGCGTCATAGCCAAAGACTTCGACCTGAGCCTGCTCAACGAATTCACCGCCTCGTTCCAACCTGACAAGCATTTCCGCGACTGGGCCGACAGATGCCCGCAGATGATTGTGAGCAGGATAGAATACGCCAGCAAGATGTCCGTCAACCATCGTGCCCTGCTCAGTGCGTTGTTGGCATGGGGCATGGGGAAATACTATAACAGTTCATTCTCACACATTATTAATAAAGCTTTTAGATAACCTATGAATATCATTCCAGCCAGCAAAGACCAAGCCTCCACCATCGCTACGCTCATCATGGAGGCCATGAACCATGAGTGTTGCCAATATTTCGCGGGCGAACATCACACGCTAGCCGACTTCCACCGCATGATGACAAAGCTCGTTGGTCGGGAAGACAGCCAGTATAGCTACCTCAACACATTGGTGGCCATTGACGAGAGCGGTGAAGTGATGGGATGTTGCGTGGCTTATGACGGCGGAAAGCTGCGCCAGCTGCGCCAAGCTTTCCTGGAAGAAGCGCGCGAGGAACTGGAAATGGATCACAGTGGCATGGCAGACGAGACCCAAGCGGGAGAATACTACATAGACAGCATTTGTGTGGACAGCCGCTTCAGGGGCAAAGGAGTGGCCTCGGCATTGCTGCAGGCCATGGCCGACAAAGCCCTGCGGGAAGGCTTCCACACTGTAGGCCTTTTGGTGGACAAGGAAAACCCGCGCGCAGAGAAACTCTACACACGGGTTGGTTTCCGTTATGTCAACGACGCTTCTTGGGGAGGACACTCCTTGAAGCACATGACACTCCAGCAATAATCAATAGTTTTCGGGCTTCAGCTGGAAGTAGCTCTGGGGATGGTCGCATACGGGGCAAATCTTCGGGGCCTTCTTGCCGATAACGATATGGCCGCAATTGAGGCACTGCCATATCACGTCACCGTCACGGGAGAACACCACCTCGTCCTCGATGTTCTTCAACAGCTTGCGATAACGCTCCTCGTGCTCTTTCTCCACTTTGCCCACCAGCCTGAACTTGGCGGCTATCTGGGGGAAGCCTTCCTCGTCGGCCTCCTTGGCCATGCGCTCATACATGTCTGTCCACTCATAGTTCTCTCCGGCTGCCGCGTCCGCCAAGTTGGCGAGTGTACCAGGCACCTCGCCATCATGCAATAGCTTAAACCACATCTTCGCGTGCTCTTTCTCGTTGGCGGCTGTTTCCTCGAAGATGTTGGCTATCTGCACATAGCCATCTTTCTTGGCCTTGGAGGCGTAATAAGTATACTTATTGCGCGCCATTGACTCACCTGCGAAGGCTTCCTGCAGGTTCTTCTCCGTCTTTGTTCCCTTTAATTCTTTCATAATGTCTGGTTTTGGGGGTTAGTAATAAAGTTAACTGCGATATAGTAGGAATACACCTTGTATTATTTAAGCGGCTCCACATGCAGATAGATATACGTTCCGCTTCCGAACTCCTCGCGCAAGCTGTTCTCTATGAGCGTGGCGCGCCGATGGGCCTCGTTCAGCGACAAACTGCCGTCCATGCGCACATGCAGGTCGATGGAATAGCTGTTGCCGATGCGACGGGTGCGCAAGTGGTGGGGAGAAGCCACGCCAGGATAGGAAAGGACTATCTCCACTATCCTGTTTTCCACATCGGCGGGCAGGGATTTCTCCAGCAACTCGTTCAGCGAGGGCACCAGCAGCTGCACAGCCACTTTCATGATAAAGAAGCTGACAACAACGGCGGCTATAGGATCCAACACCCTCCACGCGTCGCCCAGCAAAATGGCTCCACCAATGCCCAAGGCCGTACCGACGGAAGAGAACGCGTCACTGCGATGATGCCATGCATTGGCCACCACCGCTTGCGATTTGGCCTTGCGCCCCACGTAGACCGTGTATTGATAGAGGATCTCCTTGGAGGCGATAGACACCAAGGCGGCCATCAAGGCCAGCATGCCTGGCGCGGGCAGCGTGGCACCATGAATAACGAGCCAAATAGAATGGGCTCCGTTCCACAAGATACCCAGCCCCACAAAAAATAGGCAGACACCGATGATAGCCGTGGCCAAGGTCTCGTATTTGCCATGCCCATAGTCATGACTGGCGTCCTCGGGTTTCGAGGAAAGCCTCACAAACACCAGCACGATGATATCCGTCACGAAGTCAGATAGCGAGTGGACAGCGTCCGCCAGCATCGCGGCGCTATGCCCGACGATACCCGCGAAGAACTTAAACAGCAGCAACACGAAGTTGACCACGCTTCCCACAATGGTCGCCTGATATATCTGCCGCTCGCGCCCAGTGCCAGGCTTCGCTTGTATTTTATCTGCATCCATCTGTTTTCTGTCTCTGTCAGTAAGGCAAAGATACGAAATATATCTCATACCCGTATGACTTTCTCTTATTTTAACCAAAACTACCGCCTTTTCCGCAAACATTCTTCCCCTGGCCTTTCGCTCATGCAGCTCCCCTATCCATGACATGCGCTGAAACAGGACATTTTTTCCGCCCTGCGGAGAGAAATATTTCCTGCCGTTCGCTTGTGATTTTCAGGAAAGCGCGCTAACTTCGCGAATATCATTCATCTTTTAAAACATCAGCCATATGCGACACAGAATCATCGAAGCAGCGCTTATCGCCATAGGCCTGATTGCGCTGGGAGGACTCATCAAGACAGGAATGGACAACTTCACCAACAGAAACCGCAATGTCACCGTAAAAGGATTGTCGGAACGGGAAGTGGAAGCGGACAAGGTGACATGGCCCATCCCCACCAAGGAACTGGGCAACGACCTGCCCACCCTTTACGAGAAAATCAACGCCACGACCCAGAAAGTGAAAACCTTCCTAAAGCAAAACGGCATCAAGGAGGAAGAAATTAGCGTCAACGCACCCGTGGTCATCGACATGAGCGCAGATCAATACGCAAGCAGGGAACACGACTATCGTTACAACATCACCTCTACTATCACCGTCACGTCTGCCAACGTGAAACTCGTGAGAAGCATCATCGCCCGCCAGGGAGAACTGCTCAAACAAGGAGTGGCCGTCGTGGACGGGGGATACAGCAATCAGGTAAGCTACGAATACGTCTCTTTCCAGAAGATGAAACCCGCCATGATGCAGGAAGCCATCAAGAACGCGGAGCAAACCGCAAGGCAGTTCGCGGAGAACAGCGACAGCAAGCTCGGAAAGATAAGAAGCGCCACGCAGGGGCAGTTCTCTATAGAAGACAGAGACCCCAACACGCCCTATGTCAAGAAAGTGCGCGTCGTCACCACGGTCACCTATGCGCTACGCGACTAAAGGCACCGCGAAACGGAAACAGCTTAACTTAACGTGACTTGGGTAAAATATAAAACCGCGCGCATAGTCGGGAAGTCTTCTATGCGCACGGTTGATACTAGTTACCTGAATACAACGCACTATCGGATCTCATTCCAATAATCCATATCCGAGATTCTCTCAACAGTTACCTTTCGGTCGCCTCTGCGTGCACTGCTCCCGATTCTGCTTGCCATCGAGGGACTTGCTGGTCATTCCCACGTTACCTTGGGCTACCACCCCATACCGCATGGTTCAAGGTCAGGTCAAAAGCGTAGCCTCCGTCAAATTGATTAAAATCGCTGAAACCGGCACGGCTGGACAGGAACACAGCCCCAATGCCAAGCCCCCAAGCTTTCTTTTCCTTTTCTTCTTTCGCGGTAGGTTCCTGCGGTGAGCGATCAGGAATGAAATAAGTTTAAGATAGCCAACCTTTTCTACAAAGCTATAGTACCCTCCCAGTACCAGTTAACTGAAACTGCAGTACCAACTAGATGAAACTCCAGTACCAGCTAAGTGAAACTCCAGTACCACTTAGCTGGTACTGAAAAGGATACTGCACTTCCAACAACATGAAGGTATATTCATGAGCTCGATGAATTAAAAGGAAAAATTGAAAGAATTTACCTTGATACCACGGCTGAATCACAAAACACATAAACAAAAAGAGAAGCCTGAAACAAGCTTCTCTTCCTGGTACACCCTTAGGGATTCGAACCCTAGACCCACTGATTAAGAGTCAGTTGCTCTACCAACTGAGCTAAGGGTGCTCACCGCAATCCTTGTCCACTCGCCTATCTTCTTGGTACACCCTTAGGGATTCGAACCCTAGACCCACTGATTAAGAGTCAGTTGCTCTACCAACTGAGCTAAGGGTGCCCAAAAGCACTCGTTTCCGAATTGCGAGTGCAAAGGTACTGCTATTTTATCATATAACCAAACTTTTCGCCACTTTTTTGCGAAAAAAGATGCGCAAGCATGCGCTCGCACCTCTCATCCACCCTGTCACGACAGCGCTATCGATGGAGAAACCAAGAGGCTTTACCACACCTTGAAGTTGCCCGTGACGTGGAGCATGGACAACATATAGACCATGCCCGTATAGTAACGGAACTTACCTGTAGGCAAAGGCACTTCCCACAGCCTGCGCAGATACTCCTGGGCCAATGGATGGTCGGGGCAAGCGAACAAAGCCACGGCGTTGGCGCCAGCCATGCCCGCTCCGTAGTCACCCGTGGGTTGCGTTCCGTCCAGGTTGAATTGCCCGTGGGCGAAGTTGTCTTGCTTGAAAAAGCGAAGCAAGCGGTCTACCATAGCGGCCTGCCGCTCCTTGTCCGTACCGAACCAATGGGCATCCATGCCAATGTTCATGGCGCAACGGATAGCGTCAAACTGATAGCGGCGGGCATCGTAGTCCTTCTTCCAGTTGGGTTGGAAGGCGGAGCCGTCGAAAGCGGAGTAGTCGGGGAAAAGCCCCGTCATGGGATGGGAGGCGTTGACCAGCAACTGCCTGGCCGCTTGCGGGGTCTCTTGCCAGAACTCCTTGTTGGAGTCTGTCCACCTGGCCCACAGCTCAAAGAAGGCCGGTAGGTTATAGGAGGGGTCCGTATAGGTGGCGTCATAGCCATTGGGCACGAAAGTGATGAGTTTGGTGTCACGGTCGAACAGGTTGACCACGCCCTGGGAACCATCTTTCGACATCACGTCACGCAAGACGCGTTGCGCCTCCTGCTCATAGTTGAAGGCTCCCTGGTCGCCCCACCTATGTGAGGCGAAGAAGAGGGCGGTGATGAAATAGACCTCTCCGTCGCTGGCGCAACTGGTGTTATGGCCTATGTGCTGGCCTTGGGGCGTGCATTGCCAAGCGTAATAGCCCTTCCAGGGGCCTTGGCGATGGAGCATGTGGGTCTTGACCCATCGCCAAAGCCTGTCAAACTGGGCTTGCTTGTCGAGCTGCACGCAGATCATCATGCCATAGGACATGCCCTCAGTCCTCACGTCCTCATTGCCTGTATCCAGAATATAGGCCGTGGAATCATCAGGCTCGAAGTAGACCTTGTTTTGTTCGTCCTCAAAGAAATAATGCCATATCTGGGCTATCCTCTCGTCTGTCTGCGCCTGGGAAAGCCCCAGCCGCTCCGTCAACAGGTTGCGGTACTTGCCCGTGAAGAACGCTCCCTGCATTTGACTGCCCTGGGCAGAGGCCGCAGTGAAAAGGCCCAAGCCACAAAAACACATCAGCAGGGCCGGCAAAAGACTCTTATGACTCATGGATATAAAGTTTTATGAACGATGGTTGCGGATATAATCGATAGCCGCGCCTATGGCCGTACAAAACTCGCTGTACTTGGGAATACGGAAGCGCACGCGGTAGAGTTTCTCCATGGCGGGATAGACCTCTCGGCATTGGGGCAAAAGCGTGAGATTGCCTATCAAGACAAAGTCCTTGATGCCGCTGCCCAGGCTGGAAAGGATGCTGCCAGAGCCTATGGACTGCAAGACCATGAAGATAAGCCCGCAAGCTATATCCTCGCGGGAGGCATTGGCCTTGGCATTGCTGAAAAGGCTAGCCGTAGCCGTCATGGGCAATCCTGGCAGGGGCTTGGCGCTGATGTCGCGTATCAAGAGATTAATCTTCGATATGTCACCCGTCTTGGCGAGATCGGCTATCTGCATCACGTCATCGGTCTTGAGCATAATACGGCTCAAGCCTTGCAGCGTGCCGCCGCCGATGCCTATTCCGCCTATGTGCTGGATATCATCACCGTCCACCTTCACCAAGCTGGTGCCTGTTCCCATGCTGACCACTATCATGCGGTCCAGTTTACTCTCGTAGCGGGCTCCCAGGCCGTCGGCGACAAACTCCTGGCTCTTGGAAGTGGGCAATCCATAGATGTTCTCGTCTATGTAACCTGAACCAACGCCCGTGAGCATCACGTGTTCCACCTCCTCCAACTTGATGCGGTTGTCGTGCAGATACTTGCCGAAAGCGCCATAGAGGGAAGTGATAGGATCCGTGGCCTTGATGCGAATGGGGCTAATCACCATCTCCTTCTCGTCAATGCCTACTATCTTGGTGGTGGAGATGCCCACGTCTATGCCAATGACTATCTTTTTTTTCATACGAAAGGTAAGGGTTATTATTTCTTACAGCACGCCCAGTTTGCAGAACGTGATGAGCACGGCATAGCCTATCACCAGGCATATCAGCCCCACAGTGAGTCCCGCCTTGGCCATTTGGCTTTGCTTAATGAGTCCCGTGGAATAGGCGATGGCGTTGGGAGGCGTAGAGATGGGGAGCGTCATGGCGCAAGAAGCCGCCACGGCTATACCTATTATAATAGTAGAGGGACCGCCGATGCCGTCCAGCTTATCGCCCATACCGGCGCATATCACGGAGAGGATGGGAATAAGCAAGGCCGCCGTGGCCGTATTGCTGATAAAATTGCTCAACGTGAAACATACCAATCCCGACACAATCATGATGACAAAAGGATTGAACTCGGCAAAGGGAATGCTCTTGACGGCGCTCTCCGCCAAGCCAGTGCCATTCATGGCCATACCCAAGGCAAATCCACCGGCCACCATCCAAATGACTGCCCAATCTATGGTCTGCAAGTCCTTGGCCGTAATCACGCCCGTGCAGGCGAACACGGCTATGGGCAGCATGGCCACAGTGTTGGCGTTGATGCCCACCTGCTTTCCAAACACCCAAAGCAGGATGGTGAGGATAATGGTCACGGCCACCACGTTGGTGCGCCAATTGTGCTTCACGTCGCCCTCTATCTTCAGTTCTATGGTCTTTTGGGTAAAGGGGAAGAAAGTTTTCACTACTATCCAGGCCACGACGAGCATCACAATCACCATGGGTGCCATCACCATCATCCAGTCGGCGAAAGTCACGCCCAAGTCCATGCCCGTGGGGTCATTGAGCACCTTATAGGCAAAAGCGTTGGGAGGAGTACCGATAGGCGTTCCCATGCCACCCAAATTGGCTCCAATGGGAATGGCCATGGTCAAGGCCACCCTTCCCTTGCCGTTGGCGGGCAACGCCTTGAAGACCGGAGTGAGAAATGTGAGCATCATGGCGGCGGTGGCAGTATTGCTGATAAACATGGAGAAGAGGCCCGTGATGAGCAGGAAGCCCAACAACACATTCTCCGATTTCTTGCCAAAGGGAGCTATCAGCTTGCGCGCCATCAGCACGTCAAGTCCCGACTTGGTGGCGGCGATGGCCATCACGAAGCCGCCCAGGAACAGGATGATGGTGGGGTCGGCGAAGCAAGCCATGATACCTTGGTAATCGAGCAACTTACCATACTCGCCCTCCGTGCCCTGCATGAAGTTGAACGAGGAGTCGGAGACGCAGAAAAGCAAGAGGAATATGATAGACACCGAAGTAGCCCACGAAGGAATCGCCTCCGTAATCCAGAGCAACACGGCCATCACGAAGATAGCGATTACCCTGCGCTGCACCACAGTAAGTCCCTCAATGCCAAAAAAGTCCAAGGGCAAGTTCCATATCAAGATAGTGATAAGTGTCGTGGCAAGGAAAAGGATTCCTTGACGCATGTTGAGCACGCCCGTTAGCGGCTTCTTTTCATTGCTTTCCATTTATATGAATAAGTTAGTAATATGATTCAGTCACATTATGGGGCAAAGTTACATATTTTTATTGATTATTCAAATTTAATCGAAAGAAAATGCCCTTTTCTCAACGAAAAGCCGTAAATTCGCGACTGCGATTGGTTCATACCCATGATTAAAAAGGGAAACAGGTGAGATTCCTGTACAGTCCCGCTGCTGTAAACTGTCCAACGAGGCAAGCACTTGGCCACTGACACTTTATTCGGGAAGGCCGTTTGCCGATTTATCCACCCCACGCATACAGGGGAAAGAGACAGTGAAGTCAGAAGACCTGCCGTCGCGCGCTTGTTGTCAGCAACCCCGAGGAGGGTGATGAAAACGTGTCTTATGAGGAAATTAACGCTTATCGCGCTAGGCTGTGCCTGCTCGCTCCACGCGTCGGCAACGCCTATTGACACAGATTCCACTTTGGTAAACCCACGCCAAATGGAGGGTATCACCGTGGTGGCTTCCCGCGTGAGGAAGGCCATCTCGGCGGGCAAACCTATCCAAGTGATGGGGAAGGCCGAGCTAAAGGATCTGGGGCTTATCGACATGGCGGCCGCCGTAAAACGCTTCGCGGGTGCCAACGTGAGGGATTACGGAGGCATAGGCGGCGTGAAGACGGTTTCCGTCAGGGGATTTGGTGCGCAGCACACCGCCGTGAGCTATGACGGGGTAACCATCGGCAATACCCAAGCGGGACAGATAGACCTGGGACGCTACACACTGGACAACGTGCAATCATTGTCACTGGCCGTGGGCGACAACAGCGACCTGATGCAGACGGCACGCCACCTGGCCTCGGCGGGCGTGCTCTATATAGAGACTGAAAGACCTCACTTCGAGGCCCAAAGCCGCCCCTATGCCCTATGGGCGAAAATAAGGGGAGGCTCCTTCGGATTGCTCAACCCCTCGTTACGCTATTGGCAACGGCTGGCCGACTCAACAAGCCTCGCCATACAAGCGGACTACACGACGGCGGACGGAGACTATCCCTATACCCTTGTCAACGGCAGCGAGACCTCACGGGAGCACCGCCTCAACTCCGACATCTATACGTGGCGGGCGGAAGCCAACCTTTACCACTCCCTTCGAGACGGGGAGCTGAACGTGAAAGGCTACTGGTTTTACTCGGGCAGGGGATTGCCAGGTTCGGTCATTCTCTATAACGCCACGGCACGGGAAAGGCTCTGGGACGAGGACTTCTTCCTGCAGGCCAGCTTCAGGAAACGACTCACAAGGCAATGGCAGCTGAGCGCACACCTGAAATACACCCACTCCTGGAACCGATACATAGACATAAACGCGAAATACCCAGATGGACAGCTCACGGAAATAAACAGGCAAAACGAATACTACGCATCGAGCACCATCGGATGGGAGCCCCTGCCCCACCTGTCCCTCTCGCTGGCCGAGGACTTGATATATGGCGACCTACGCTCCAACGCACAGCGGCCACCGCAGCCCAAGCGATATACCTCGCTCACCGCGCTGACCGCCCGATATAATCCCGCCAGGTGGGACATCATGGGCAGCGTAGTGGCCACCTATATAACGGAAGACGTAGAACAGGGCGAAAAGCCACAAGACCGCAAGCGGCTCTCTCCCACCCTCTCACTCTCCTACCGATTGCTGCCCAATGAAGCGCTCTATGTCAGGGTCATGCTCAAACATACTTTCCGCGTGCCTACCTTCAATGACCTGTATTATCACCAGACGGGCACGGTAGGTCTGAAACCCGAAGTGGCCAAGGAATACAACGTGGGCATCGCATGGCAAGGGCAGCCATTCCCGTTCACGCGCTACTTGTCGCTGAGCGTTGACGGATTCTACAACGACGTAAAAGACAAGATAGTAGCTTTCCCCACGCTCTACGTATGGAAAATGGCCAACTTTGGCAGGGTGAGGATGTTTGGCCTCAACGTCAATCTAGCCGCCGAGCTGGCGATGGGCAACCAAATGAGCCTCTTGCTCACGGGAGCCTACAGCCTGCTGCGGGCGGAAGATATCACGGACAAGTCCGCCAGCTACTACAAACAGCAAATACCCTATACACCCCAACATACAGGCAATGGGTCATTGACCCTGAAAACGCCTTGGGCAAACTTGGGATATAGTCTGCTGGCCAGTGGAGAACGATACTGCCTGCAACAACAGACATCCGCCTACCGCCTGGCTCCCTATTGGGAACACACCCTCTCGCTGTCCAGGAGTTTCCGCTGGAAAAATGGCAAACTTGACTTGCAAGCCACCCTGCGCAACCTCACCGACGAGCAATATGAGGTGGTGAAATATTACCCTATGCCAGGAAGGGCGTGGGAAGTATCAGCCACGCTGACCATCTAGTCCGCATATACACATTATATATATAGTAACCCAAAACCAAACGAACATGAACATGAAGAAAAGAAACTACCTGTACGCCGCGCTCTGCGGCTTGACACTCACCACGGGCTTCACGGCCTGCGAAGATGACGACACTCCTTGGGATCCCATGCAACAAGGCTCCAAGATAGAAATGGCTTCCACCAGGGGCTTTATCCTGAACGAAGGTTCCTATGGGCTCAACAACGCCACCATCACCTATTTTGATTATCTCACGGACAAACCCTACGCCCATGACCTCTACCAAACCCAAAACGAGAAGAACATCGGTGACACAGGCCAGGACTTGATAGAAGAGGACGGATACTTCTACCTCGCCGTATACGGGTCCAACTATGTCGCCAAACTCAATGGTGTAGGCAAAGAGATAGGCCGCCTCTCCTTGAGCGACAGAAGCGACTTGGGACAGCCTCGCTACATGGCGGCCGACAACGGATTCCTCTACGTGACCACGTATGGAGGTTACGTGGTGAAGGTCAACACCATGAACATGAGCATCGTGGACCAAGTGAAAGTAGGTGACAATCCCGAGCAAATCGTGGAAGAGAACGGATACATCTATTGCGTGAACTCTGGTTGGGGCAAAGATAACCGCCTTTCCGTCATCCGCGAGAGAGACTTCCAACTCGACCGCCATGTCACCATCTTCGACAATCCGCAAGCTATCGTGGAGACCGACGGATACCTCGCCATACAGGGTTATGGAGGAGAATACCTCGACTACACCTATCCCGTGGCCGTGTTCAACCCCGCTACCGACACATATAAAGAAATAGGAAAAGGCACCAACATCGCCGCGGAAAACGGAACGCTCTACGTGGTCAACTGCCAGACCGATTACTCTTCTTACCCCTATACCAACAAAACGGAGTTCTATACCTATGATTTCCGCACAGGCAACATCAACCGCGACTTCTTGAAGAACGCTCCCGCGGAGTTGGCAAGCGCAAGTGTATATGGTCTAAGCGTCAATGACGAGACGGGGCATATCTACGTGCTTACCACCAACTTCGTTTCGGGTGACGGAGCCGTATACCATTTTGACCGCCAAGGGAACTACGTAGGCAGCTTTTCCTCTTACGGGCAGTGCCCCCGCAAAATAGTTTTCGAAGACTAATCAAGTCCGTTTCCCGCTGACCCATGCGATACCTGCTACTCTTCATAGCCAGCATGTCACTGCTGCTCAATGGTTGTGGTGGAACAAGCGGCTCCACCCCGGCGAGCAAGGGAGGTGACACGTTGCGCTATGCCCATGCGTCTTTACTTCTCACCATAGAACATCCGGGATATACCAGGGTAGATATCCGCGACCCTTGGCATCCCGGACAGACATTGGCTCGTTACGCCCTGGTGGCGAGGGGAGTCAAGGGTGACTCCCTGGTAAAGCAAGCTCCTTGGGGCGAACAGGTTTGCGTGGTGAGAGTGCCCTTGCGCCAGGCCGTGGTCTTCACCTCGGCCCATTGCGCCCTTTTCCAGGAATTGGGCGCGGAAAACTGTGTGGCGGGTGTCTGCGACAAACCTTTCAACAACCTGGCCTGGATAAAAGGGAATGAAAAGATTGTGGATTGCGGCAGCTCACTGTCCCCCGACGTGGAGCGTATCGTGGACATCAAGGCGGATGCCCTCTTGGTTTCTCCTTTTCAAGATGCCCACTATGAGCGATTGACCCAAACGGGCATCCCGTTGCTTCTATTGGCAGATTACATGGAGAGTTCTCCATTGGGGCGGGCGGAATGGATGCGCTTCTATGGCAGGCTGACGGGGAAAGCACGAGAAGCGGACTCGTTGTTCCTGCGAGTGGACTCCATCTACCAAGGCCTCCGCACCCAAGCGCGCCGACTGCCCAAAGGCAGGTCACTGCTTACCGAACGCAAGACGGGTAGCGTATGGTATTGTCCTGGTGGGCAAAGCACCATAGGCCAACTGCTTGCCGATGCCCATGCGGGCTATCCTTTTGCCCATGATACGCACGCAGGCTCACTGCCCCTCTCGCCCGAGCAAGTCCTGGAACAGGCCGACAGCATAGACGTTTGGGCTTTCAAGGTGAACGACAATGACCCACTGAGCCGTTGTTGGCTCCTGGAGGAGTATGCGGGATACGCCAGCCTGAAGGCTTTCCAGCAAGGGGAAGTATACGCCTGTCCGGTGAACTCCACCCTTTTCTTTGAGGAGCAGGCTTTCCATCCAGAGCACTTGCTCAGGGATTTCATCCTGTTGTCCCATCCTGGTGCCTTGCCTGGCAAGCTCCGTTATTTCCGTCGGCTCCATGAATAAACGAATCCTCTTCACGTTATTGGGAGCGCTCGCCCTATTGGCCCTCTTCATGGCCAACCTGCTGATAGGGTCTGTCGACATCCCCTTTCAAGAGGCTATGGCCACGCTGCGGGGTGACGAGAGCGTGAGGGAATCCTGGCGCTTTATCATTCTGCGCTCACGCCTGCCGCAGGCCGTAGCAGCCTTGTTGGCGGGAAGTTCCCTTGCCGCGAGCGGACTGATGTTGCAAACCGCCTTCGCCAATCCCCTTGCCGGCCCCGACGTGTTTGGCATCAACAGCGGAGCGGGCTTAGCCGTGGCCTTGGTCATGCTTCCTTTGGGAGGAGGAATCCTGGGAGCCGCCAATCTTCCTTTAGGCGGACACGTGGCGATATTGGCGGCTGCGTTCATTGGAGCCATGGCGGTAACCACGCTCATCCTCTTTCTCTCCACGCTGGTGAGAAACGCCGTGATGCTGCTCATCGTGGGCCTAATGGTAGGCTACATGGCCAGTTCCGTGGTATCGTTGCTCAATTTCATGGCCAGTGCCCAAGGCGTGAAGTCTTACATGATATGGGGCATGGGGAGTTTCGCCAACGTTCCGTTTGAACAAATGCCCCTCTTCGTCTTGCTCACGGTAGCGGGCATCCTACTGTCATTAACCAGGGTGAAATCACTCAATGCCCTGCTCCTGGGGGAAGTCTACGCACTCAACCTGGGAACCAGAACCCGCCGCCTGCGACTGCAACTGCTCTCGCTGGCAGGACTGCTCACGGCTGTCACCACCGCCTATTGCGGCCCTATCGCTTTCATAGGCCTGGCCACGCCACACATTGCCCGCATGCTGTGGCGCACGGACAATCATGCCACACTCCTGCCGGCCTCCGCTTTGTCGGGGGCGGTGATAGCCCTGGCTTGCAACCTGGCATGCTCGCTGCCTCCTGAAGGCGGCGTGCTGCCGCTCAATGTGGTGACTCCTCTCGTGGGAGCGCCCGTCATCCTGCATGTCATATTACGCCATCGCCGCTGACAACTTATCTCATACGCTAAATCTAACAAACATGACCCCAAAACACATCTACACCAAACAGGGAGACGAAGGGCAGACAAGCCTGCTCCACGGAGAACGGGTTCCCAAAGACGACATCCGCGTAGAAACTAATGGCCAACTGGACGAACTGAACGCCCTGTTGGGACTAGTCATAGCCCATTATCCTAACGACAAGGCAACTATTGAAAACCTGCGCCATATACAAGAGTGCGTCACCCGCATAATGGCCGTCATCGCAGGGGCAAGTCCGCAAGAACCAGCTTGCCTTATGGCTGAAGAGACGCAACAGTTGGAACGGGCTATCGACCACGCCATGGGAGATGCGGCTTTCCGCTTCCTCCTGCCAGGCGGTAACCCCCTGGAGGCTCTTCTTCACCTGGCTCGTGCCAAGACCCGCACTTGCGAGCGTCGCCTCGTCACGCTCTCACGCCTATATCCCCTGCCAAAAGACATTATAGCTTACGTCAACCGCATAAGCGACTACCTTTACGCCCTGGCCGTAAAAAACGGCTAAAACGTAAAGGTAGTTCCGCGGGAAAGCTTTTCTGGAATTCTTCGAAGCCCTTCCCAAAAATCGTTTGGACTAAATCACTTCAAGATATTGGCAATGGTCGCTATCATGGTAGCTATGCTGGCAAAGCCCGTGCCTATGCTGATAATCTCGGCGGGACTCATGCGAGTGGCCGACTTGGTGGGCACCACTATCTCGCATCCAGGCTGTATCTTGCCGCCTTTCGCCACCTGGGCCACCTCACCATTCATATAGATGATATAGGCGCGGCTCTTCTTGGCGTCGCTGGCGAAACCGCCTGCCTGGTCTATATAATACTTGGCTTTCTTGCCTTTCTTGTAAGCCACGGTGTTAGGATACATCACGGCGCCGTTCACCTTCACCGTGCCATTGTATTGCGGTATCACCAACCTGTCGCCTTCCCTAAGCACCATGTCCGCGTCACTACCAGGTTTTTCCAATGCCGCCTCCAAGTCTATGCCCACAGGGAAGAACTCGGGCACCTTGAATTTCTCTAGTTCAGCTTCCTTATTCTGCTCTGCCATCTGCGATACCGCCGTGGCGTTATTGCTTTTGACGGCCATTTCCATCAAGTTTCGCTGTTCCTGCTGTTTTACGATGCGGTAGGCAGCCTCCATGCGCTCTTTCTCTACCTCGTTGGGCTTGCGCAAAAGTTTCGCCCCTTTGATATAGGCATGTGGAGTAGGTCCGCCAGAAGCCTTCAGCAGGTCAGAGAGACGAGAACCTCGCTTGGTAAGCGGATAGGTACCGGCGAACATCACCTCACCCGCTATTTCCACGTTCTGCAACTCATTATAGCCAGGGCTTTTCCTGACATACACCTCATCGAAGGGCATCAACACGAAACCTGGCTCTCCGTCTATCACGAAGCCATCTTTGAGCTTCAGTGAATAATATTCTCCAATGACACTGTCCACTTCGGTGGCGTAAGGATTGCCTACTCTACGGGAGATATCCACCTTCATCACGGAGGCCTTCTCGGTCAATCCGCCCGCTTGCAGGATAAAGTCCTCCACGGTCTCGTTGTCTGCGTACTTGTACACACCAGGATGCATCACCTCGCCCCTTATGGTGATGGTGCGCTCCACGGCCATCTCCTGCTTGGTGGGAATGAAGAGCACGTCATTCTCCCGGAGGGGGATATCGGGCGAAGTCCCGTTGAGGATGCCCTCCACGTCCACGCTCAACACCTCCAGGGTGCGGTCAGGTTTCATGCGATGCATCACGGCACGGGCGGTGAAAGCCTCCTCGGTGAGTCCATCCGCATACTCAATCAGGGAACGCACGCTGTTTATCTGGTTTCCCATCTGGTAGAGGCCAGGGCGGAATACGGCACCCTTCACCTCCACGGTGTTCTCATAGCGGGGCAAGATGGAGTCCACGCTCACGGAGTCTCCATCGGCTACACGGAAAGACGCGAAATCAAACTCGTCCACGTTAAACACGGCATATTCCCTGCCTGTCTTGCGGATGACACGCACCGACTTGGTATAAGCGTCGCTGGCGAAACCACCACTGTATTTCAACAACGAGGCAAGGCTCTCGTCCTTGCGCATCTCGTATATCATGGGGCGCTTCACCTTTCCGTCCACCTTCACCAAACAGTCGTATGGGCCAACCAGTATCACGTCATTGGCACCCAACCGCACATTGCCTGTGAGCTTTCCGTTCAGGATATAGTCATAGATGTCCACCCGACTCACCAGTTTGCTGTCGCGATACACCTTAATATCACGCAACGTACCAAGATCATTGGTTCCACCTGCCATGTAGAGGGCATGGAAAACAGTGGCGAAAGCCGAAAGCGTATAGGTGCCCGGTGTTTTCACCTCGCCCATCACGTTGACGGAGATGGTCTTGGTTTGCCCCACGGTGAGCCTCACTTGGCTACTGCTATAGCGCCTTCCCAGCGTGTTGCGCAGCCGCCTGTTGGCCTGTTCCACCGTAAGGCCACCCACGGAGACGGGGCCGAAACCCTCTATGGTTATCTCTCCCTCGGGACTTACGGTCTTTTCAAATGAGTCTTGTGACGCGCCATAGACATCCACTATCACGGCATCCCCTGGTCCCAGGCGATAATCCTGCGGGGTGGCGATGTTCATGTTTGGCTCGAAAGAAAGCTCTTCGTTATTGAAAATATCCCTGCCAAACACCTTGTTCTTCCGATCCTTCTTTTCCTTCAGCAACATCTTGAGCATGAGCATGGAGTCGGGCACGAAAGCTTGCAACTCATTTTGATAGGCCAGGAATTCAGGGCTGTCTTCATCATAAACCCGGCTCCTGCCCTCCAAGTCTTTCATGCGATAGCTGGTCAGGTTGCCCTCTTCTTTCAGTTCCTTGCGTGTTTTCGTGTCGGTCGCCCCTACCTTCTCGTTGGTGCGCAGGCGGGAGTCCTTCGCCTTCACTTTTCCGCCAGGATTTCCCAAGGCATCCAGTCCTCCACTCTCATACTCCCTCCGCAACCGTTGCATCTGCGTCACGCTCACGCCCCGTTGCATCAGCTTGGTCACAATCTGCGAGTTGCTGGTGCCGGCGGCTTTTTCCTTGACCACGAAGCTCATGATGTCCTCGTCGCTCATGGTGGACTGGGCCGCCACGTGACAGAAGCAGAAAAAGGCGCAAAGAACAAGTATGAAGGCTTTTTTCATGTCATATTCCGTTAGATGATGAAAAGCAGCTCCCTATACTTGGGCAGCGTCCACAACTCATCGGATACCGTCAGTTCCAATCTGTCTATCTCATAACGTATCTCCTCCATCTTGGGAGCCACGGTGTCATGATAGGCGATGGCCCTCTGGTGCTCATCCTCTATCTTGTTGGCCACCTTACGGGCATTCACCAACTCTTCTACGCCCACCTCTATCTTATGGGTACGCTCGGCGATGTCGCGGATAATCTTGATGTTGCGCTCGCAGAGTTTTTGCGCTTCCTTCTCCCCGAAAATATCTATCATGTTCTCCACGTTCTTAGCCAATTGGCTCTGGTAGTGGGTGGCCACGGGGATAATATGGTTCATGGAGAGGTCTCCCATCACACGGGCCTCGATCTGTATTTTCTTGGTGTAGTTCTCCCATTTCACCTCGTTGCGTGCGTCTATCTCCACCTTGCTCAACACACCCATGTCGGTAAACATCTTGATGCTGCCCTCGTCTTGGTAACGCTCCAACACCTTGGGACAGGAAGTCTCGCAATCCAATCCCCTGCGCTTGGCCTCTTCCTTCCACTCTTCGCTATAGCCGTTGCCGTCAAAACGGATGGGCTTACAGGTTCTGATATCCTCGCGTATCACCTTCAAGATAGCCTCGTTCTGCTCCACGCCATCGGCGATGAGGGCATCTACGCGGTTCTTGAAGTTTGTCAAGGCCTCGGCCATGGCCGTGTTGATGACTATCATGGAAGCGGCGCAGTTGGCCGACGAACCCACGGCACGATACTCAAACCTGTTGCCCGTGAAAGCGAAGGGGCTGGTACGGTTGCGGTCTGTGTTGTCTATCAACAGCTCCGGAATCTCGGGGATGTCCATCTTCAGTCCCTGCTTGCCTTGCAAGTTGAACACGTCCTCCTTGTCCGTGTCCTCTATGATGTCTAGCAACTCTGAAAGCTGTTTGCCCAGGAAGCTGGAAATAATGGCGGGAGGTGCCTCGTTGGCACCCAGTCGGTGGGTATTGGTGGCGTTCATGATGCTGGCCTTCAGCAATCCGTTGTGCTTGTAGACAGCCATCAACGTCTCCACGATAAACACCACGAAGCGCAGGTTGTCCACCGAGTTCTTGCCTGGGCTGTGAAGCAACACGCCCGTGTCCGTGGCCAAGCTCCAGTTGCAGTGCTTTCCGCTGCCGTTGATGCCTCCGAAAGGCTTCTCGTGAAGCAGGCAACGGAAGCCATGGTGGCGAGCCACTTTCTGCATCAGGGACATGAGGAGCATATTGTGGTCAACAGCCAGGTTGGTTTCCTCGAAGATGGGAGCCAACTCAAACTGGTTGGGTGCCACCTCGTTGTGACGGGTCTTGCACGGGATGCCCAACTCCAGTGCCTGGTTCTCCAGGTCTTTCATGAAAGCCTGCACACGCTCTGGCACGATGCCGAAATAGTGGTCTTCCATCTGCTGGTTCTTGGCGGAGTCATGCCCCATCAAGGTGCGTCCCGTCAACATCAGGTCGGGACGTGCCATATAAAGGCTCTCGTCTACCAGGAAGTATTCCTGCTCCCACCCCAAGTTGGAAATCACCTTTTTCACCTCGGGGTAAAAATAATGACATACCTTGGTGGCGGCCACGTTCACGGCATGGAGCGAGCGCAGCAATGGCGCTTTGTAGTCGAGCGCCTCGCCCGTATAAGAAATGAAGATAGTGGGGATACAGAGCGTGTCGTCCATGATAAACACAGGTGAGGTGGGATCCCACGCACTATATCCGCGGGCCTCGAAAGTGTTGCGGATTCCTCCTGAGGGGAAAGAAGACGCGTCGGGTTCCTGCTGCACGAGCAACTTGCCCGAGAACTCCTCTATCATGCCGCCCTTGCCGTCATGCTCAATAAAAGCATCATGCTTTTCGGCGGTACCCTCCGTCAACGGCTGGAACCAGTGGGTATAGTGGGTAACCCCATTCTCGTCGGCCCACTGCTTCATGCCCTTAGCCACGGCATCGGCGATGCTACGATCCAGGCGGGCGCCATTCTCTATCACGTCCATCATCTTCTCGTACACGTCAGCGGGAAGATACTTATACATTTTCTGCTTGTTGAACACGTTCTTGCCAAACAGCTCCGAAGGTCGCTCCTTTGGCGTGTTCATTACTTGCGGCTTCTTGTGGGAAGCCTCGGCCACAGCTTCAAATCTCAGGTTGGTCATACTCTATGGAGTTTAATTTTTTCGTTTCGGTTGCAAAATTACACAATTTGAACGGAAACGGGAATAGATTGCGGGCGGTTTTTCCAATATTTTTCTTTTTTCTCACGAGGAATGCTTATCTTCGCGACGCTTAATACTGACAAAACACCTATCTCTACATGAATGCACAACCTGTCTATCTCGCTTCCAAGCCCCACTACGAGATACTTGACGGCCTGCGTGGCGTGGCGGCCTTGATGGTCGTCATGGTATGGGGATTCACCCTGCTTCCCCTGCCGCTGAAATGGGACGTGCGCCGCTGGCTCACCGACAGGTTCCTCCAGCGAGTGAAAAGCCAGCAGTGACATCATTCCCTTACATCGCTAAGGGGTTCGGTGCATTCGTTCAACGAATCTCAGCTTGCGCGCATAACACTGCCATCGCCTAACAGTAGAGACGTGGCGTGCCGCGTCTCGGCAAGCAAGAGGACTAAATAGAATCGCCATTGGAGAAGGCCTTACGGCTAACGGAGACGCGGCACGCCACGTCTCTACATATTTGGTGATGTCACGTGGCCGATGATGGGCAGAATCGGAAGAAAGAAGAAAAAATATTTCGAATAAACCTTTGCGGTTCAATACTTTTTTTGTAATTTTGCAATCATAAAGCCGTTGCACGCCATAAAACGGGAAACGGCCAGCATAATTAATTACCTGATTAACAATACATTGTGGTTATGATGAAAGAAACGTTGACGCACGCGATGCTTCGCTCTTCTCGCCACATAACAACGATGGACCATTGCCGCTGAGTTTCGTCCGGGATGCCGTCGTTAGACCTAAAGAATGTTGTAAAACGCCCTAGGGGACACCTTAATTTATGTACACCTGGCGTGATGATTCAAGTTCGGAGAGGTATTTCTTAGCCTTCATGCGATTGCCATGAGGGTAACATAGAGAATACCTTCTCGCCAGCCAACACTTTATGACAGACAAGCTCAACCACGTTGACTATCATTGGTATCTTGTCCGTACCCAACCCGGACATGAACGGGAGCTGGGCTGCCTCATCGACCGCGAGAAGGAAAACACCCACAACATCCTGGAAGCCTACTGCCCCACCCATACCACGGTCAACGTGCGGCATGGCGACCAAGAGCGCAAGCTCCCCCTCTTCGACGGCTATGTCTTCGTGCTGGCCACGGAAAGCGCTTTGCGGGAATTTCTCCAAGACCGCTACCCCAATGCCTTCCTGCGCTACAAACGCAAACGGCAGGAAAACGAGAAGGCTGAGCCATTCACCATCCCGGAAGAACAGATGCGGGCGTTCATGGACTTCAATGACAACTACGCCGACAAGGTGGTGGTATTGGAGCGACCCTATACCGATTACGCTTTCAATCCCAACGAGGATAACCAACCCAATGAGATTGTCCGCGTGCTCGACGGCCCCCTGGCAGGACGGGAAGGCTACATCTGCCGCTTCCGCCGCAAAAAGGGACTGGTGTTCCAGGTGCAAGGCATCGAACCGGGCAGCCATCTCACCGTCTCCTACCCCAACGTCTATGACCTTCATGTCGTGCGTCTCCACAACGCCGAGGGCGACCGCCTGTCGCTGGGCACGGAGAAAGCCCGCGCCGCCGACCTCCTTATTGGCGCGCTGCAGGGCTGCGGCTATGGAGAGCGCACGCTGGCCACGTTCTATGCCATCATGGATTTTCTCGCCGCCAAGCCCTCGTTGACAATCCTCCGCAAAGAACTTCACCAACAAGGCCAAGAGGCGTTAAGCCTTCGCATAGAACGGATAACGGGCAAGGAAGCGCAGCTCCTGCTCAACTTGGCCCGCTATGAACGGGAGCATCCCGGCTATACGCGAAACACCTGCCCCAGACTAGTCCTTCGCCCCTTCCTCACGCCTACGTCTGGACTTGAAGACGACAGAAACGGAAGGCTAGCCAGACCACACTTCACGGAGCTCATCCGGCAAGTCAACATCGCGGAGCGAGTATATTACCCCAGCCGACAGACCAGCGCGGAGGAGACCACTCCCTATTACGCCCATCTCGGACTCATGGAGCGAGACGGGCACTTCACGCTTTTCGCCAACTGGGACACGTTCCTGGGCGAATACTTTCTCACGGCGGGCAAGGCCAACGAGAAATTGGTGGAGGGGCAAAGCCTGCATGAGCGATTGGTGGACTCCTTCCGCAACTACGCCCCTCTATTATATAAGGTGTTGACAGATCCAGACTTCCCCGTGAAAGCCATCCAAGACTTCCCCATAGGCGATGATAGGCTCCACGTGATGGCCACCACCGCCACGAATCCCGAGCAAGGAGCGGAAGAGCTCCTTCGTGTCTGCGTCGGCATCTGCCAGGAACTCAACACCACCAACCACCTCGCCGTGTGGCGCAGATACCTCCGCACCGTGTGGCTGCACTCATAATAGGAAAAGAAGAAAAGTTCATCAGAAATACCGCGAAAGCGGCATCAAACAAGAGTTTTTATGATTCAGATAACAGACAAGACCAAGTGTTGCGGTTGCAACGCTTGCGGTGACATCTGCGCCCATCAAGCCATCACCTTCCAAACCGACATCGAGGGCTTTTGGTATCCAGTAGTGGATAGGGAGAAATGCGTGGACTGCGGCCTCTGCGAGAAGGTATGCCCCGTCATCCATGCCGAAGAGCTGAAGAAGAACGATTTGTCACAATCCATTTGCTATGCGGCAGAGAACAAGAACATAGAGGTCGTGTTTGACAGCACTTCCGGAGGTTTGTTTTCCGCCTTGGCGGACATTATGTACAAGGACAGTGGCTATGTGGGTGGAGCCGTTTTCAACGAGGACTTCTCCGTCAGGCAATACATCTCGGCGGACAAGAAGGACTTGCCACGCCTGCGCAGCTCCAAATACCTGCAAAGTAACCTGGAAGGCTTCTACAAACAAGTCCGCGACCTGTTGAGAAACGGAGAGAAAGTGTTGGTTTGCGGTTCTCCGTGCCAGATGGCGGCCATGCGCGCTTTTTTGCGGAAAGATTATGAGAACCTGGTGATTGCCGACTACATTTGCCGTGGCATCAACTCACCTAAGGTGTGGCGCAAATACCTCGACTCTTTCGAGGAGCGTTACGGCTCCAAGGTGGTCTATTGTAAAGCCAAGTCCAAGGAGTACGGCTGGAGAAACCTTACGCAGAAAGTCATCCTGGAAAACGGGAAGCACGTGTACGAGACGAAGGACCAAAGCAATTTCACCAAAGGATACTTGCAGACAGGCGTGTATTGCCGTCCCTCTTGTTATGACTGCCAGTTCAAGGGCTATCCCCGCATGTCAGACATCACATTGGCCGATTTCTGGGGCATTGAGAAAGTGAACACTTCCATGGAAAAAAACCTTGGCACCTCACTGGTGATGGTCAATTCCAAGAAAGGAGAAGCGTTCTTTGAACGCGTGAAGAGCCGCATCCACTATGTGCAAGTACCATTCGAGAGCATTGAGGCGGGCAACCGCTCGCTCAACAAGTCCGTGGACCCTCCCAAGGTGGACAGGGGAGAGTTCTTCAGCGACTTGGATAAGATGACTTTCTTGCAGATAGCCGATAAATACATCCAACCACAGAAGCGTAGTCGCAAGCAAACCATAAAGAAGATGTTAAAGGGTGTCCTTCTTGTAGCACGAGAGACACAATGCAAACCCAAACCTTTGTGGCAGTTGTTCCGGTACAACAGCCTTTCGGACTTGCTTCATGGCAACATCCTGCTCCCCACGCCCTACTGTGTCATAGACATAGCCAAAGGGGCGACGGTAAACAAGCGAGGCATCACCAGACTTGGCGTGAAAATCAAGTTCCGCCATTCCCACTTGGAGACCCGTCTGAGCGTGGCCAAAGGCGGCACGCTCAATCTTGGGCCAGGCACATTCATCGGATATGGTGCTGACGTGGAGGTGTTTTCCGGTGCCACGCTTACCTTCAAGGGAAACGGCGGATCCAACATAGGCCTTACGGTGGTGTGTGGAGACCACATAGAGTTTGGCAAGGACGTGATGATGGGTCGCCATGTCACGGTACGTGACAACAACGGTTCGCATTTCATCAACCGCCAGGGGTACAAGAACAGCAAACCCGTCATTATTGGCGACAAAGTATGGCTGTGTGAGTCGTGTACGGTGATGAACGGGGTGCGTATCGGTGACGGAGCCATCGTTGGCGCCAAGTCTTTCGTTATAAGTAAAGTCCCGGCCCATTCGATGGTTTCGGGCCATCCCGCTACAGTTGTGGATGAAGATGTTTTATGGAAATATTAATTCTTAATAATACATGGTTATGGACATGAATGATTTTATCAAGAAGTTCGCTGAACAGTTTGAAGAGACAGACGCATCAGAAATTCAACCCGACACTGAGTTCAAGGAGCTGGAGGAATGGGACAGCCTGACCGCCATGGGCATCATCGCCATGGTGAAGACGGAGTACAACAAGACCATCACGGGCAAGGAAATCCGCTCATGCTCCACGGTAGAGGACTTGTATAATTTGGTTGAGAGCCTATAAGCCGCGGACATGGATGCATACAACCCTTTTTCCCTCGTGGGTAAAACGGTGCTCGTAACAGGAGCTTCATCCGGAATAGGCCGTGGCATCGCCATCGCCTGTTCCAAGATGGGCGCTTCCGTAGTCTTGAATGGCAGGAATGAGAAGCGCTTGAAGGAAACCTTTTCCATGATGGCGGAAGGCAGTCACCAGATAGCCGCGGCCGACCTGAACAATCACGAGGCCATCACGAACCTGACCATGTCATTGCCATCGCTTAGCGGAGTCGTCCATTGCGCGGGTATAGGCCAACGCGTGCTTTGCAAGAATCTCACGGAGAAAGACGTGGATGATGTGATGGACATTAATTTCAAGGCTCCCGTGCTGCTGCAGACAGCACTCTTGAAACAGAAGAAAATAATGAAGTCGTCCTCCATCGTTTTCATCGCGTCGCTTGCGGTAGACTCCCCATCTATAGGCAATGCCATGTATAGCGCATCCAAAGGAGCCTTGGTTTCCTATGCCAACTGCCTGGCGTTGGAACTCGCCCCACGTCTCATCCGTGTCAACTGCATTCTTCCCGCCATGATATGGACAGACCTGATATTCCAAGGAGGTATTACCGAGGAGGATTTGCGTGAAGACGAGAAGAAATACCCGCTTAAGCGTTATGGCACCCCCGAAGACGTGGCCAATCTCGCCATCTATTTGCTGTCAGACGCTTCTTCTTGGATGACGAATTCCAAAATAAAGTTAACGGGGGGTGATTAAACTATAATCTGTTAACGTAACATATGGCATACATAAAAGCATTGAGTTACTATCTCCCCAAAAGGGTGGTAACAAACGAGGAGTTGCTCCGCGAGTTCCCTGAATGGAGCGTGGACAAGGTGGCGGCTAAGGTGGGAGTTGATGCCCGTCACTTGGCAGCGCCTGATGAGACCGCTGGGGACATGGCGGAAAAAGCCGCACGCAAGATGTTCGAGGAATACGGCATACGGCCTGCAGATATAGACTTCGTGCTGTTTTGCACGCAAAGCCCGGACTATTTCTTGCCCTCCACGGCTTGCCTGTTGCAGCACAATCTGAGTATACCCACGTCCGCGGGAGCCTTCGATTACGACCTTGGCTGTTCCGGCTGCGTCTATGGACTGGCGGTGGCGAAAGGGTTGATATCAGCGGGCATCGCAAACAACGTCTTGCTGCTTACCGCCGAGACATACAGCAAATACCTGCATCCATCAGACAAGAGCAACCGCAGCATATTTGGTGACGGTGCCGCGGCTTGCCTGGTATCCACGGAAGGCTTCGCCGAGATAGGAGACTTCGTCTTGGGTACGGATGGGAGCGGCGCCAACCACCTGATAGTGAAGACAGGGGCTTCCCGCCAGAAAGTAAAAACCGATCTGTCGGTAGCGGATGATGAGGGGCATACTTGGTTTGATGACTATCTCTACATGAATGGTGGAGCCGTGTTCAACTTCACGTTGGAAGTGGTGCCCACCATGATGAGGCAATTGATGGAGAAACATGGCTTGGAGAAAGACGATATCGACTATTATGTGTTCCATCAAGCCAACAAGTTCATGCTAAGCACCATACGCAAGATATGCGGCATTCCCAAGGACAAGTTCTACAACAACCTCTCGCAGACAGGCAACACGGTCTCCTCCACCGTTCTGATAGGCATGAAAGACTGCGTGGAGAATGGCGCGATACATTCCGGCATGAAAGTCATGGTTGCTGGCTTTGGCGTAGGCCTGAGTTGGGGAGGAACTATTTTGAGATTTTAAAACCTAGATACACATATATTATGTCTGACAGCACGAGAATCGCCAAGAATACCGCTTTCTTGTATGCGAGGCTTTTTGTCGTCATGTTGGTGACCTTTTTCACTTCAAGGGTCATCCTTGACGTTTTGGGTGCGTCAGACTATGGAATCTACAACGTTGTAGGAGGAGTGGTAACCTTCATGACGTTTCTCAATGGAGCCCTCGGCTCTTCCACGAGCCGCTTCCTGACGTATGAATTAGGGAAAGGTGACCAGGAGCGCCTTAACAAGACATTTTCCGCCTCTCTCAACCTCCACATGGGTGTTGCCCTGTTGGTGTTATTGGCGGGTGAGACCATCGGACTTTGGTTCTTCTACGAAAAGCTCGTAATTCCTGAAGACCGTATGACGGCAGCGTTTTGGGTTTACCAGTTCTCCATCCTCACCACCATGTTCAATTTCACGCAAGTGCCCTACAACGCCACCTTGATAGCACACGAAAACATGTCCATCTACGCTTTTGTCGGGCTATATGAGGCGTGCTCGAAATTAGGCATCGTGTACTTGTTGACGATATCGCCTATTGACAGGTTGATTTTCTATGGTATGCTACTCATGCTCAACACCATCGGCATCCAGTTGTTTTATAGATTCTATACTTACAGACGCTATGAGGAATGTCGGTTTAGAAAAATCACGGACAAGGCCCTCTACAAGACGCTATTGGGATATAGCGGATGGGACTTGTTTGGCGGTATCGCTGTGGTATGCCAAGGCCAGGGCATCAATATTCTGCTGAACTTGTTCTTTGGCCCAGTGGTGAATGCGGCCAGAGCTATCTCCGTACAGGTTCAGAATGGTGTTTCAGTATTCGTTTCCAACTTCTTGACAGCGGTAAGACCACAAGTAGTAAAGAGTTTCGCCGAGGAAAACACGGAGGAGATGTATCGCCTTACGTTCAAATCAGCCAAATTCGCCTATTTCTTGATGTTAGCGATAACCTTGCCCGTATGCTTCGAGATAAATTTCATCTTACGTATATGGCTAGGCGAAGGGATGCCCGAAAACACACCCGTGTTTACGGTTATCATCTTGTGCACATATTTATTGGAGACATTCCACCAGGCATCACTCATGTCTTATCACGCCATCGGCAAAATCAAATGGGGCAATATCGTCGGCGGCTCACTCATGATTAGCGCATTGCCCATTAGCTATGTGGTCTTGAAAATGGGAGCGCCGGCATATTCCGCTTTTGTGGTAATCTTCGCGGTCAATTTCACGCAAATGTTTTGGGGTTGGATGATTATCCATCATTACGTATCTTTCCCCTACAAGCGACTAATAAAAGCAGTATATCTCCCCACAATATGCGTCACGTTGGTAGCTCTAGTCGCTCCATCGATTATCGTCAACGTGATGGAAGAAGGTCTAGCCAGATTTGCGATCCTGCTATTGACTTCCGAATTCATATTGGCTCTGTCCATATATCTTTTAGGGACAACCCTGGGTGAGCGGGAAATGATAAAAAACTTCATTTACAATAAAATAAGAAAAAATGATACAATTAACCAATAAAGCCGGTGAGCGAATCCCACTTATCGGCCTAGGTACATTCCCATTCCAGGGAAGGGAGTTGGCCAGCATGGTGAAAGACGCCTTCCATATTGGATATCGTCTCTTCGACACCTCCGATGATTACCGCGGCCAGCCCGGAATTGGCATGGCCGTGGAAGAAATGACCAGAGTTGGTATCCCCCGTGAGCGGTTGTTCTTACAGACAAAGGTTTCCGATATTTGTTCTCACGAAGACGAACCTTTGAAAGGCATTTACTTCAACCCAACCTCATCGCTCATGAAAAGGCATTCCGTGGACGAGATTGTCCGTGAGAAAGTAGACACTTCCTTGCGTGAACTTCGTACGACCTACTTGGATTCACTTCTTTTTCATTTGCCATATCCCAACTATTTCATCGACATCTGGAGGGTTATGGTGGAACTGAAGAAGGAGGGAAAGGTAAGGTATATAGGCGTGTCAAACTGCCGCGAACGGCATATCCAGATGCTGATTGATAAAACGGGAGTGGCTCCAGAGATCAACCAGATATACATCAGTCCCATTGGGAACAAGCGGGGTCTGGTGGATTATTGCCATAGTATTTCCTGTCTCGTGATGACTTATTCTCCGCTCATGGACGTGGCCCGTCAACGAATACCGATTGAGCCCATAAGGCCATTGATGGAGAAATATGGAAAGAGCATAGCCCAGATCGTGTTACGCTGGAATATACAAAGAGGATGTCTGCCATTGCCAAGGACCAAGAGCATCATGCGACTGAAGGAAAACTTCGAGGTCTTCGACTTCGAACTAGAGAAAGAGGACATGGAGATGATCAAAGCCCTCAACTATGATTATCAATATCTAGTGGAATCCAAAATCTGTCCTGGACTATGAATATCAAAAGAAAAATAAATCATGCCATTAACGCTTTGGTAAAGAGGAGCTATTGGTACAACAAAGTCCTATTTCCCGACTGTCGGAAGTTTTGGCGTTACCGCACTTTCAACACAGACGTGGTGAACCTGGGGTCAACTTCAGGCTTGTACGCTTACAATTACGAGGGGCTTCCTCTGAAAGGTGCGAATTGGGCGTTGGGACACAATCCTCTCTCTGGAGACAACGCCATATTGAGGAATTACTTCAGTTTCCTCAACCCCCGGAAGAGTACGATCATCATGACTCTCTGCCCTTTTAGCGCTTTGTCGGGCAGGTACAATTTCATGGAAGACAGATTTTATACTTTGCTTAATCCTCTTTCCATCCCGGACTTTTCATATAAGCGACAACGCATAGTCAAATCGTGGAGGCAAAATCCCATCCGTCTCTTCCCTATCTACGGATTATATCTGGAGCTGAAACGCTTCTTACGGCATGATAACAAACAGTTGACAGAATCTCAAATGGAAACCGATGCACAGAAGTGGATAAAAGGATGGATGCACGAGTTTTCCATCTCCGACTTCTCCGCACCTCTCAGCTTACTAAACAAGGACAGCATGGAAGAAGCCGCGGCCATTCTCAACGAAATCATAGACTTCTGCAAGGAAAGGAATATCCGTCCCATGTTAGTACTTCCTCCCATGTACCACACCTTGGCAAAGAAGTTCTCCCCTGAGGCTCGCGATATGCTGCTGAACAAACTGATCGCCATGGTCAAGGACAAGTCAGTGAAATTCCTCAACTATATGGACGACGAACATTTCGCCCATGAACCTTCACTCTTCATGAATTCCTTCTTCCTTAACAAGAAAGGAGCGAAGAAATTCACACGCATAGTCCTCACCGATCTAGGCCTTCTTTCTTGACGCAACATGTTCCCATCTGTCCCCTTGTTCCTTTCCCGAATGACTATAATAATAATCTCATCTTATAATGCGAATGAACAGACGGCAGTTTTGAAAACTTTGACGACCTACGCAAAAGGATACTACCTATGAAAGAAGAGATAAAACCCTATACGCTTGACCAACTTTATGGTATACTAAAACATGACGAAGGACTGTCGTTCAAAGAGATGCGTGAAGAATACCTCCTGAGTCGGCAAGCAAGAGAATAAACAAAAAACAGGGAACTAAACAGAAAGGGGACGTCCAAGCCCAAAGATTGAGTGTCCCCCTGATAATGGAACCCACTACGATGGTTCCAAGTCCCTATACACCCTCACCCCGTCAAAGCACGGGCAAGCCTTGTGGCCATCCAGGTCCCTGTGACCCACGATGACCGCCTTGTCAAGAAGGAATTCCTGGAGTTCCTTCTCCATTCCTGGGCAAGGTGGAAAGCGGCAAGGGCATCAACAACCTGCGCAGTATCGTCGCCCTCCGGAAAAGCAGGCTCCTCCAGCGGCCATAGGATGCCTTCCCAAGCACCCTAGGATTCTTCCCCATAGATCCAAGGATACTTGGGCATCGACCCTTGGATTCCTGCCCGATGATCCAAGGATCCTTCCCCGGGCGGTCAAGGATATCCCTCCCATTCACTTAAGACACATGGACACGACCATAGACATCAACAACGGCGAGAACCAGGTGATGGCCCACGTGGACGTGGTGAACAACTTCTTCGGCCAAACGCCAGGCGCGCCCGAGCCAAGGCCCGCCACCGTGGTGGCCATCACGGGACGGCGGGCGGGCTAGCCCTGCAGATGGACCACAAGCGCGACACCATTTGCGACACAATAGGGCGAGATCTGACCACCAACGGGAACCTCACCGCCAAGAAAGGAAAGGCGAAGAAGGACAAATACGCCATCCGTGCCCAATTCAACATATACACAGACAATAAGGAGGTCGTCACCATCTTCCGGCAGTTCTTCCAGTCCCTGGGGTCCATAAGCTCGCGGATACCTTCAATTGTGAGGTGGACACCACCCCGCCAGACTAACGTGCTCACGGCCTGTTAGCCTCTCGCTCGTGCGAACCTTTATTTATATTACTGAAAAATGAGAATAGTGATATTGACACTGCCGCTCAACACCAACTATGGAGGCATCATGCAGGCATATGCCCTTCAGACGGTGCTGGAAAGGATGGGACATGAGGTCACCGTGCTGCATCATGCAGTTCCGCCACAAAAGGTACCCCTATGGAGGTGGCCATTACGATATGCCAAGCGATTGGTGAAGAAAACCCTGGTAGACCACCATGTCTTGGTATTCCGTGAACGGCGGGCCAGACAAGAGCTTCCTTTCCTCACCCAGCACCTAAGAAGGTTCATCGACACCCAGTTGCATTTAAGAACCCTCGAACGTTTGACGGATATCAAGGCGGGGGAATATGACGCCATCGTGGTGGGCAGTGACCAGGTGTGGAGACCAAGATATTTCAAGCCCATGTGGGAAAGTCCCATGCGGGAAGCGTTCCTGGACTTCGCACGGACATGGGATGTCAAGCGCATTGCCTACGCGGCTTCGTTTGGCGTGGACAATTGGGAATATAACGATGTGGAAACGACGGACTGCGCACGATTGTTGAAATTGTTCGACATCGTGTCCGTAAGGGAGCAATCTGGCGTGAGACTGTGCGAAGACCATCTCTCGATGAAAGCGACGCATGTGCTTGACCCCACCATGCTTTTGACAAAAGAAGACTATGAGCGGCTAATCACGCGAGAAGACGAGAACGATTCCTCAGAGGGAAATTTCCTCTTCGCCTATATCCTGGACGGCACAAGGGAGAAGAATGCCTTGATAGAGCGTATGGCCAAGGAAAGGAAACTGACGGTCAGACGCATGCAAGTGAACCTGGCATGTGACTCCCGTCCCATCGAGCAACGAATCTCCCCATCCGTAGGAACGTGGTTGCGCAGTTTCCGTGATGCCAGCATGGTGGTGACAGACAGTTTCCACGCCTGTGTCTTCTCTGTCCTGTTCCGCAAGCCCTTTATCGCCCTCGGCAACGAGGGGAGAGGCATGTCCCGCTTTCTCTCCCTGCTCTGTATGTTCAACCTGCAAGACCGTCTGCTCCTCTCACCACGGAGCCCCTTGCCGAAGACCCCGATTGATTATGGCAAGGTAGACACCAGGCTGGAAGAATTGAGGGAAGTTGCCTTCGGTTTCTTGAGGAAGGGGTTGGACCTTTAATATCTACTTGTAATCAACAGCTTAGACGAAATACTTAAAATGACAATATCAAGGCGTAAAATAACAACAGCTCTCTTGAATCCCTTGGGAAGTTTCTATAGAGTGATGCCCTTCATTACGTGTTATATCCACAAAGTGATATTTCATGTATTCAAGAAACCTTTTTACAGGATGAGTTATAACACAAACGGTAACAGATTCCACTGCAAGGGTGTCTTGACTCGTTGTAAATTGCAATTGGGGGGGGTAAATAATACACTCATCTTTGAGCCTGGTGTTTGGGTGAATAACGTCAGCTTCGAGATAGGCGGAAACAACAACACGCTCATCATACACAGAGGGGTGAAATGGCCTGAAGGGGGACGAGTGATGCTGGGCGGAAACAACAACCGAATAGAGATAGGGGAAGATTCCCTGCTTGTGGATGTATTCCTGGTGGTGGCTGAAGACAACACCCACCTATCAATAGGTCCCAACTGCATGTTCTCCGCGAAGGTGCTCTTGCGAACAAGTGACCAACATGGTATTTACGGTGAAAGCGGCAAGCGCATAAACCCTGGCAAGGATGTCATTGTCGGGGAACACGTTTGGATAGGTTACGGAGCTACCATATTGAAAGGCAGCGTGTTGGAAGAGAACAGTATCGTAGGTACGGAAAGTGTTGTCGCGGGGCTCCATCTTCCACCCAACAGCGTAGCCGTCGGAAATCCCGCCCGCATCGTGAAACAAGGAGTGAACTGGAAAAGATAATTTCATAAACAAAATCACATAGAAATGAAAGATCCCGTGGTATCAATTATAGTACCCATATACAACTCAGAACAATACTTGCCGCAATGCCTGGACAGCATACTGTCACAAACGTACACCGACTTTGAGCTGTTGCTCGTGGATGATGGCAGTAAAGACCGATCTGGGACTATCTGCGACGAGTATGCCATGAAAGACCTGCGCATAAGGGTCTTTCACAAGGAGAATGGTGGCGTAAGTGCCGCCAGGAATCTCGCACTGCAAGAAGCGAGAGGAAAGTATATCTGTTTTTGTGACTCAGATGACGAGATGAGGGATTGCCATTTGCAGACCCTGATATCTATTGAGGAAAAGACAGGCGCGGACATGGTGGTGGGATCTTACCGTTCCTATATTGTACACACAAAAAGGACACACATCTTTGTGTTGAAGGACAGGACATACGAAGAAGATGAATTTGGGATTTTGCTATATGATTTGCGAAAGAAAGGGAGTTTAGGCGTTCCATGGAATAAATTGTTTAAGACAAATATAATTAGAAACCATCATATATCTTTCGACACAACCTTGGACTCCTATGAGGATGAAGTCTTTAATCTGGAATACCTTCAATATGCAGGTAAGGTGACAAGTACATCCGTGATTGTTTACAATTACATTCTACGTTCTAACATGTCATTGTCACAACGATTTATAGAACTCAATAAACACTTACAAATTGCCTCTATAATATTTCACCTTGATTCAAAGCTCGTGAAAGACAATAAGAGCCAAGAAAGGGTCAAGCTGAATTATATGAGACATTACGTAAATTGTATCTCATGGCTGTATCTAAGAGAAAAATGGATAAGTAGAAAAGAGCGATTTTCCACGATGGAAAAGATCTTATGCAATATACCGAAAGGATATGGCAAATACTTCAGGGCTGCATGCAGACAGGAACATATTTATTCTAGAAACAAGTATATTATCGATTTGTCTATGCGCACATTGGTAGTATTGAAGAAAATACTGGGTCGCTTATAAATTATTTTAAACATGTACTAATTATGTATTTTATTCTTCAGTCATTCTTGTTTGTCAGTTGTACTTACTTAGGATTTTTATTAAGCAAGAAAGATAAGAATATCTATTTTTGGATGATGGTCATTATTTATACGCTCATAGAAGGCCTTAGATTCGGCAGGGGTATTGACTATAATGTCTATGTGTACGTATACGATAATGTGGAAAGATTTGGTGAGTATTCATCCTCTGAAAGTTTTATATTCAATGCTTTATGCTTGTTGCTGACAAAGTTGGGGATGCCATATCAAGCACTCATCATGGTTTGCAGTTTTATCTTGGCTTTTTGCGGATTTACGTTCCTTCGCAGGTATCGTGAGTGTTTGGTGTTTTCAGTTCCCCTATTTATTATGTTGTCTCTGTCTGCCGAGAACTTGTTTCGATGGTATACCGGCTTCTCTTTTATCTTAATGGCTTTACTTTCTTATCTAGACGGAAGAAAAAAATGGTTTTTCTTTTTCTTGTTTATAGCGTGTGGTATACATCCTGCGCTGTTGTTAATCGTTCCCGTATTTTGGTATTGCTTGCATAGAGGGGAAAAGATCCTTTTAAACCCATGGCTAGCCTTTGGCATCTATATTATTTTCTCCGCGGTATGGGACAACTCTATCATGCTTAGATTCACCAAGTTGCTCCCTTTTCTGCTCGGAAACTCGGAGCATTACTCCGGCTATTCTGACAATGCAGAGATGTGGCTCACTTCATCGAACAGGAATGAATACAAAATCGGTTTCATTACTATTATAAGACTAATAATCTCATTCCCCTTTTATTTGTTTGTCGGGAAAAAACTTGTTGAAACAAAACCGAAGCTCACCCCTTACTATAACATGCTGGTATTGGGTATTGTCAGTTATCCTGTTGTTCATATCGAACTTGCCAACAGGTATAATCAGTTATTGGTGTTTTTCGAATGTGTTATAGGTGCTTATTGCTACCTTTATGTGATTAGGCAAAAGATCAAGACCCATATGGTTGTGGCAATATTAAGTATTTTGCTGGTTTGTGGACATATTGTTAGAATTATAAGAAAAACGACCATGGGAAGTAAATGGGAAACCATGTATATATGGGAAGCCGATGGACTTCGTACTGTCCCGATAAAATATTGGGAAAAATAAATTAAAGATTAGGATGAGCCCGCAACCTGAATGTTGGAAGAAACTCCTCGTTGCGTTGTTTACGACTACGTCGACATGAACAGGAACGAGTTAATCAAGCTAAGAAAGAGGAGTTTGCGAGATTGCGGAGTGCCGTTAAGTCTAGATGTAAAACCTATACGGCAGAAAATCTCCGTAAAGCAAGGAACCTAAGGCCGACGAAAGTGTGTCTACGAAGCACACTGCATGAAAGACGTGGTTGACGGCACGCTTGAAGCCTTGATGGTTATAAAATCAACGCTTATGCATTAAAATCTATTTGAATAAATTGAAACACAACCTATATGAATTCTAAAAAACTATTATCTATTATCATTCCAACTTACAACATGGAACAATATTTACCAAGATGCCTAGACTCCTTGGTAAACGCAAAGGACGCTTTGCCCAAGTTGGAAATACTCGTGATCAACGATGGGAGCAAAGATTCTTCCTCCCGAATTGCTCACAGATATCAGAAACTATACCCAGACTCCGTGTTCGTGATAGACAAGGAGAACGGTAACTATGGATCGTGCGTGAACCGTGGACTGAAAGAGGCTACAGGAAAATATATCAAAGTTCTGGACGCTGATGACTGGTTTGACACAACATCTCTTAATTTTTATCTAAACGAACTTTCTTCAACAGAGGCGGATTTAATCATAACAGATTATTGTCACGTCAATATTGATGGAGATGTCACCTCTGTAAAAACATTCACGCTTCCTCGCAGAGAAGAAAAGAATGTCACCGACTATTGTAAGACTCCATCATTTGTAGATATCACAATGCATGCTGTTACCTATAAAACGAAAATCTTAAAGGAGACGGGATATAAACAAACAGAAGGTATCTCGTACTCGGATCATGAATGGGTTTTCATCCCTATGAATTATATGAGAACCTTTATTTACTATGACATAAGATTATATATGTATCTCTTGGGCAGAGAAGGACAAACAGTAGCCCCAGCAGTTATTGCAAAATCCGTAAATCAACGTGTTATCTTGGCGAAAGCCTTAATTAGTTCCTATGAAGCACATCACCTTTCTAGTCCAGCCATCGAATTTTATTTAAAAGAACATTTAAAAAACGTATTACGTTTAATTTACAAATTAGTTCTTATTGGAAGACACGCCCCGTTAGATTCGCTGGAAAGTATAGAGAACGGAATCAGAAAAAATAAGAGACTTTATGACCTTACGGAGAATATTGTCCTAGATAAGAGAATGCCATATAGGTTTATTGCACAATATCGGAAAAGGCATTCATATTCCCCCTGGTATATTTGTGCCTTATACAAACTGTACCAAAACCTGAAAACCATTAAATGAGAAAATTAATCAAGAAACAAAAATGGAAACAAATCTCAAAATCGCGGTAGCTGGCACAGGCTATGTGGGTCTGTCTATCGCCACACTGCTCAGCCAGCACCATCAAGTGACGGCGGTGGACGTGATACCCGAAAAGGTAGACTTGATCAACCAACGTAAGTCGCCCATCCAGGACGAGTACATCGAGAAGTACTTGGCGGAAAAAGAACTGAACCTGACCGCCACGTTGGATGGAACGGAGGCCTACAAGAACGCTGATTTCGTAGTCATCGCCACGCCGACCAATTACGATCCCGTCAAGAACTACTTCGATACGAGTCACGTGGAGGAAGTGATCGACTTGGTATTGCGGGTGAATCCCAATGCGGTGATGGTCATCAAGAGCACCATCCCTGTAGGCTACACTCGGAGTCTCTATTTGAAATACGCCAAGAAAGGCGTGGAAAGATTTAATTTGCTGTTCGCTCCCGAATTCTTGCGGGAGAGCAAGGCCCTTTATGACAACCTCTATCCCAGTCGCATCATCGTGGGTTTTCCGAAGATCATCAATCGCCCCGAGTTCGCAGGGGAGAATGAGGCTATCCAAGCGGTAACCGATGTGGAACAGATGAAGGAGGCCGCCAAGACGTTCGCCTCTCTGCTGCAAGAAGGGGCCATCAAGCAAGACATCCCCACCATTTTCATGGGCATGAAGGAGGCTGAGGCCGTGAAGCTCTTCGCCAACACCTACCTGGCCTTGCGTGTGAGCTATTTTAACGAACTGGATACCTATGCCGAGATGAAGGGACTCGACACCAAGGCCATCATAGACGGCGTATGCCTGGATCCTCGCATCGGTACACATTACAACAATCCCTCCTTTGGCTATGGTGGCTATTGCCTGCCAAAAGACACGAAGCAATTGTTGGCAAACTACGCTGACGTGCCCGAGAACCTGATACAGGCCATCGTGGAGAGCAACCGCACGAGAAAGGACTACATAGCGGATGCCGTATTGCAAAAAGCGGGCTACTATGCGGAAAACAGCAGTTACGATGCCCTGAAAGAACGGGAATGCGTCATTGGTGTCTATCGCTTGACCATGAAGTCCAACTCTGACAACTTCCGGCAGTCTGCCATACAGGGTGTCATGAAACGTATCAAGGCCAAGGGGGCGGATATCATCATCTATGAGCCAACATTGCAAGACGGAAGTACGTTCTTCGGCTCCAAGGTGGTGAATGACTTGACGGCTTTTAAGTCACGAAGCCAGAGCATCATCGCCAACCGCTATGACGCTTGCCTGGATGATGTCAAGGAGAAGGTATATACCAGGGATATATTCAGAAGGGATTAGTATTTTAAAACCAAAGAACTATGTTGCCTAAAAACGTAGATTTAAGCGGGAAAACCATTTTGATCACCGGTGCGGCAGGCTTTATCGGGGCCAATCTCGCCAAAAGGCTATTGCGGGATTTCCCCGACACGAAGGTGGTCGGCATTGACAACATGAACGAATATTATGATGTCCGGTTGAAGGAAGAACGCCTGGAAGAATTGTCGGGCCAAACGTCGTTTGTGTTCTTAAAAGGTGATATCGCTGACAAGGGACTCGTCGGCAAACTGTTTGGGGAATATAAACCACAAGTTGTGGTGAATCTGGCCGCACAGGCTGGTGTACGTTACAGCATCACCAATCCTGACGCTTATGTCTCTTCCAATCTCATCGGTTTCTACAACATCTTGGAAGCTTGCCGTCATAGCTACGACAACGGACTGACAGGCGTGGAACATTTGGTTTACGCAAGTTCGAGCAGCGTGTATGGCAGCAACAAGAAAGTGCCTTACTCCACCGACGACAAGGTGGACAATCCCGTCAGCCTATATGCCGCCACCAAGAAAAGTAACGAACTGATGGCTCACGCCTACAGTAAGCTCTATAATATTCCGTCTACAGGCTTACGTTTCTTTACGGTGTATGGTCCGGCAGGCAGACCCGATATGGCATACTTCGGCTTTACGGATAAATTGGTGAAAGGCGAAACCATAAAGATATTCAATTACGGGAATTGCAAGCGAGATTTCACTTACATCGACGACATCGTGGAGGGTGTGGTACGTGTCATGCAGCATGCTCCCGAACGTTTGACAGGGGACGATGGTCTGCCTGTTCCTCCTTATACTTTATATAATATAGGCAACAACCATCCCGAAAACCTGCTCGATTTCGTGACCATCTTGCAAGAGGAATTGGTTCGTGCGGGTGTATTGCCAGAAGATTACGATTTCGAGGCGCATAAGGAATTGGTGCCGATGCAGCCAGGGGACGTGCCCGTGACGTATGCGGATACTATTCCTTTGGACAAGGACTTTGGTTTCAGGCCAAGTACATTGCTTCAAGTAGGTTTGAGAAGATTTGCGGAATGGTACAAGTGTTATATGTCCAACAAGTGATAGAACAATGAAAGAAAGAGTGTTGCTATTTGATATCATGAAAGCCTTTTGCGTTGTAGAAATCGTGGCTTTCTGGCATATGCTTGATTACACGCCTTACGCTTTTACAAAAGGCACATTGGGCGAGGAATTAACAGGAGTGGTGTTAGCTGCGTTTACCTTCTCCTCAGGTTTCTTCTTGGGGAAAAAACAACTAAATGCTTTGGCATTCTACAATTCAAGGTTAAAACGTTTCATGTTACCGCTTCTCGCAAGTTTGTTGACATTTTATGTTTTTGGGCAAATTTCCTTGCGTACGGTCTGTTTCACCGCAATAGGTCTAAGCTGTTTCATTCCACCTATGCCAAACACATTATGGTTTTTTTCCATGATAATCTTCTTTTATTGGATTACCCCTGTCCTGTTATGTGGATTATATAACATGACCCCATTGACCAGAATAATGAATATAGTCATACGCAGTACCATGCTTTTCATGGTGATAGTACTATTAGGCGTTGATGAACGAATACGTGAATATTACCCTTTCTATATTCTTGGCATTGTCATGGACATGAGTATAATAAAGACGATTATAGAGATGAAACCTACATATAAAATAGGGGGGGTAGTTTTGTGGTTGTTAAGTGCTTATGTTGAGGGGCTTTCATTCGTCACAAATATGTTAGGATGCATGTTGTTATTGATATTGTCATATCTTATAGAACAGCATCTGTCGCAGAAAGGGAGGAACTTTTTCTTGAGACTTTCATATGCGTCAATGTTCGCCTATCTGTTTCATCGAGAGTTTTATGCGATAACAAAGTTAATGTGTGCACAACCTAATGGAACACTACCTGTTTGGAGCATTGCCGCAACGATTCTGGTCATATTTTTGCTATCATATTATATGCAAAAATGTTATGATTGGATTATGGCAAGGTTTTCTTAAATACTTTATGATAGAGGGCATCTTTTTGCGAGAAATGAGGTCGACAGGATAATGGCCAAATGATATGATTTATAGAGAGTAAAATATTCAAATTGTAGATCCTAGAAGATTAAATTAAATACAAAAAATGAAGACGAAAATAGTATATGTGGTGACAAGTACTCCAGAAGACATCTATCTTGAGCAGGCTTATTTGTCCATATATTCTTTATGGAAACATGAGAAAAAACCTCATGTGGTTTTGTTAACAGATAACAGGACAAACGACACCTTGAAAGGAAATAGGGCAAAGATATTAGAACTAATAAATGAGAAAATAGTGATTTCTTTCAATAACGATGTCTCCAACATGCGTAGATCTCGTTGGTTGAAAACAAAGATGCGCTCACTGATAGAAGGAGATTTTTTGTATATAGATGGCGACACTATTATCAATGCTCCTTTGTCCGACATTGATGATAGCTCAATGCTTGTTGGTTCTGTTGAGGACGCACATCGTCCTTTGAATGTACATTATGGAAAAGAGAAATTATTCAGACAGGCTAAGACTCTAAACTTTTCCATTGAAGATGAACAATACTATTTTAACGGAGGTGTCCTCTACGTCAAAGACTGTAAAGAATCCCATGAGTTCTTTGAAAGATGGCATGACAACTGGGAAAGAAGCGTGAATCGTGGCATTAATCAAGATATGCCCGCCTTGATGCAGACGAATATCCAAATGGGGCATATGATTCAAAAACTAGACGGAAAATGGAACTGTCAATTGATGTATGGTTTAAATTATTATACATCCGCTAAGATTATCCACTATTTTACGTCAAGATACACAGCCAATAATGGTGGGTATATCTATGAGTTCATGGATCCCAAAATATTGGAAGGTCTCAAGGAAAATTGGTCTGTCGATAAAGGACTTGAATCAAAACTTTCAAATCCTTTAACATGCTTTTCTGAAAGGATCGAATTAATTGGTGGCATTGATGTCGACATCTTGAACACACACGTATACAAGTCAATTAGACTGATTTACAATAAATTCCCAAGGCTCTTTGATATTGTTCAATCAATATTGTATAGAATAAACTTAATTTATAAGAAGAGAAATGAATAACCTACACATATTTTATTAGACAAAATTCCAACCTTTTTATTCAAGTTATCAATCTTCCGTTTATTTTCAACTATTGCTAGCCTTGTAAGGTAAATGTTTATAAATAATTTCATGAAACTTGATGTGTTCAAAACCTTTTGTGCGGAATCTTAGAGTAAACAAGAATAATCGCAATATCGAGAAATTGTTGCCTTCTCAAATTCTGTTATGAAAGTTAGAGACAAACTGATAGACATCGCCAAGGGCGTGGGCATACTTTTGGTGGTGTTCGCCCATACCTATTCGGGGACACTTAGCGGGATAATCTATTACTTCCATATGCCTCTGTTCTTCATGCTGACAGGTTGCGCCTTGACATATTCCTCACGGAGGGGGTTGAGATGGGGGTGCCTGGCCAAGAGCATTGTCGTGCCCTACTTGGCGTTTTCCCTCTTGAACTTCACTTATTGGGCGTTGTTGGAAAGCAGGCTCAGGCCCATACACGAGGGGGACTTGTTCCCATGGCTTTCGGGTAGGCTGGACATGAAGTGGCAACAGTTCCTCAACATCTTCACGGCCATCAGCTTCAAGGACGCTTTCCTCTACAACGTGGTGCTATGGTTCTTGCCCTGCCTGTTCGTGTGCAGGGTACTCTTCGGCTGGTTAAGGCAATCCCGGCATTCATTAGAGTTGTCAGTATTACTGGCCGCAATGGGGTATGGATGTATTTACGGACTAAAACTGGAACTGCCTTGGTGTGTGGAGTTGGCCTTGGCGGCAACGCCCTTGATATTTCTCGCCAACTGGGGCTACAAAGCCTTCAGGGAGCACCTTGGCGTCACGCTGGCGTTAATTTCCGCAGGGGGGGGGTACGCTGCGCTATACATCATTTACCTGTTGACGGATATTCGTATAGACATGCGTGCCCACGAGTTGAACGGGGGATGGTTTTACGTCTTGGCCATCATGGGAAGCGTGAGCACGCTATCACTTTGCCGCCTGCTGGAAAAGACCTGGCTGGTGAATGTCTTTTCCTATCTTGGCAGGAACAGCCTCATCATCATGTGCCTGCATGAGCCGCTGAAGAGAATCGTCATCAAGGGATGCTCTGTCGTAACAGGCCTGGACACTGGAGTATTAAGAGAGGAGACGCTTCCCAGCCTGCTTATCGTCGCGGTGATAGTGATCATCCTGTTGCCTTGCGTTTACGCCATCAACCGCTGGATGCCCCTGTTGGCGGGGAAATAAATCAAGCCGCACTTGACGCGTTGGGACTGTCGCAATCAGTCCCTTTACAATATAACTTGTCTATCAGCTGAAAACAACTTGAATTGACCGTGAATTCAAGTTGATTTCACGGCCAAGACAACTTGTTTCCCTATCGAATTCAACTTAATTTAATCGCATGAGGATATTGCATGTGTCTAAGTACTACTTCCCCTACATTGGGGGAGTGGAGAATATCTGCAAGTACTTGGTGGAAGGCACCAGGGAGAACGAGACCGCCGTGGTGTGCTTCAACGAAGAAAGGCACGACACCCTGGAGGAAGTGAACGGCCACAAGGTGTGGCGAGTGGGCACCTGGGTGAACATAGCCAGGCAAGCCCTGTCGCCCAACTACCCGAAGGTGTTGCGAAAGGCCATCCATGAGTTCAAGCCCGACATCGTGCACTTCCACTGGGCGAACCCCTTCCCAGCGGCCGTCTTGCTGGCGGTGATGCCCAAGGAGGTGAGGCTGGTCGTGCATTGGCACATGGACATTATCAAGCAGAAGAAAATCTATCCACTGGTGAAGCCCATAGAGCGCATGTTGCTGAAAAGAGCAGACCTGGTGGTAGTGACAAGTCCGTTATACCAGGACCACTCCGTGCCATTGCAACCTTTCAAAGAGAAGGTGAAGGTGTTGCCCTGCGCTATAGAGGAAGGAAAGTTTACCTTGAAAGACGGGGACGAAAAGAGGATTGCCGCATTGAGGAGGATATATGGTAACAAACCCATCGTGTTTTTCGTGGGCAGGCATATACAGTATAAGGGATTGCCACACCTGATAGAAGCGGAAAGATACGTGAAGTCGGATTGCGTATTCGTGATAGCGGGCAGCGGACCGTTGACGGAGGAGCTGAAGGCGAAATGCGTATCGAACAGAGTGCATTTCGTGGGAAGATTGTCTGACGAGGAGTTGAAGATACACCATTATGCCGCCTCCGTGTTCGCCTTCCCGTCCATCACGAAGAACGAGGCCTTTGGCATTGCCCTGGCAGAGGCTATGTATTGCCAGACCCCCGCGGTGACTTTCACCATACCGGGAAGCGGAGTGAACTGGGTATCCCTGAACGGGGAGACAGGGCTGGAAGTGCCCAATGGAGATGACACGGCCTTCGCCAAGGCCATAGACACGCTGCTGGAGGACAAGGCACTGGCAGACCAGATGGCGGAACGAGGACGGAAAAGGGTAAAGGAACTGTTTACCGCTTCGAGAATGATAGAGACTATGGACAAATACTATAAAGAGATGACAAGTGTGAATAAATGTAAATATTTCGGGGGGGTAATACCACTTGACTTCCCTGGAATGAAGAGAGCGGCATATGTCTCTGATGATAACGGATGGAGGAATGCCGCATGATGAAAGTAGCTATCATACAGGAATGGCTCGTCACCGTGGGCGGGTCGGACAAGGTGGTCAAGGCGATGCTGGACACGTTTCCGCAGGCTGACATCTACACGCTGGTGGCCAAACGGGAGGTGTGCGACGAGCTGGGGATACCCTGGGAACGGGTGCACACCTCGTTCATACAGAAGATGCCCCTAGGCGTCGGGAAACACAGGATGTACCTGCCCCTGTTCCCGTTCGCCATCGAGCAGTTTGACCTGCGGGGATATGACGTGGTGATATCCTCCTCGCACTGCGTGGCGAAGGGCGTGCTGACCAAGGCCGACCAGTTGCACGTCTGCTATTGCCACTCCCCCGTGCGCTACGCATGGGACATGTACAACGAGTACCTGGAGGAGGCGCACCTGGAGAGAGGAACGAAAAGCTGGCTGGCACGTTACCTGCTGCACCGCATACGTCAATGGGACTTGCTGAGCAGCTTCAGGGTAGACCACTACATCTCCAATTCCGACTACGTGGGCAGGCGTGTCAAGGAGACCTACCGCAGGGAAGCCACGACCATACACCCCAACATTGACATACGGCATTTCGAGCTTTGCCTGGACAAGCGGGACTACTACCTGGCGAGCAGCAGGCTGGTGGCGTACAAGAAGATGGACATCATCATCGAGGCCTTCAACCATATGCCGGACAGGAAGCTGGTGGTGATAGGCGGTGACCCCAACCTGGAAGCCTATCACAAGCTGGCCAAAAGGAACGTGGAAGTAATGGGCTACCAACCCTTTGAGATCCTAAGGGAAAAGATGCGGCACGCTAAGGCCTTCATCTTCGCGGCCGACGAGGATTTCGGCATGATACCCATAGAGGCCCAAGCCTGTGGCACGCCTGTCATCGCCTATGGCCATGGCGGCTCGCTGGAAACTGTTAAAGAGGGTGTCACGGGAATGTTCTTCCATGAGCAATCTCCCGAGGCGATAATGGAAGCCGTAAACAGGTTTGAGAACATGGGGTCAAAGCCTTTTGATTACGAAGCTTGCCGAGCGTGGGCGGAAGGTTTCTCGGAGGAACGCTTCAAGGAAGAATTCAAGGCATTCGTGGAAACAAGGTACAAGGAATTTAAAGACATCTAACCACATGAACTACTTCATCACCGGCGGTACCGGCTTCATCGGCACCCATCTCACCAAACTATTGAAAGAACTGCATCCCGAGGCGACTGTTTACAACCTGGACATCGTGGATCCGGGCACACCACTGCCCGCAGTGAAGGGACATTACCACTCCCCGTTGCGGAAAGGAGAGACCTTACCCTCCAAATTCATCTATTGCGACGTGCGGAAACCCATCGATCTGGACGTACCTATATCGAGCGAAGACATCATTTTCAACTTCGCTGCCGTTCACCGCACTCCAGGACATGAAGACCATGAATATTTTGAGACAAATATCAAGGGAGCGGAGAACGTGTGCGAATTCGCCGAGAGACATGGAATCAGGAAAATGGTGTTCACCAGTTCGATAGCGCCCTATGGCGCAGCTGAGGAATTGAAAGAGGAGACCACGTTACCCACGCCAAATACTCCCTATGGCATCTCGAAGTTGGTGGCGGAGAAGATACACCAAACATGGCAGGCCCGTGACCGCAATAACAGGCAGCTGACCATAGTGAGGCCAGGCGTGGTATTCGGCAAGGGAGAAAACGGCAACTTCACCCGCCTCTATTGGGGCATCAAGGGACACAAGTTCGCCTATCCAGGCAGGAAGGACACCATCAAGGCCTGTATATACGTGAAAGAGCTAGTGCGCTTCATGCTCTACCGACTGGAAAACCACAGGGAGGGCGTGGAGCTATATAACTGCTGCTATGAGCCAGCCTATACGATTCAGCACATAGTTAAGGCCATGAAGAAAGTCACAGGTCTAAAAACTTTTGTTCCAGACATACCAAATTGGATAATAATGCCTACGGCAGCTGTTATAGGAACAATGGGAGCGCCAATGGGAATATGTCCTGCAGGAGTAAAGAAATTGCAAATATCGACAAATATCTGTGGCGAGAAATTAAAAAATAGCGGATATAAATTTAAGTGGACTTTTGAAGAAGCTCCTAAAGATTGGTTTGAAGATAACGATAAAAAGTGGTTAAAATAATAACATTCCAAATACAAATCAGCCATTCAACACCCTTACATAAAATATTATCTGAGGCATATCAGAGGCTATTTAAGACGTAAAAAAGTTAAACTTTATTAAAACGGGAGGGGTAGAGAGCTGGATAATTTTTTAAAAAGAAATGTTTTTTATACTTTCGCCGCATGTTTTATACCAGAAAACACACCAATAAAATAATACGCAAATGAGAAAATTAATTTCATCACTATTCGTGGCACTAGCGATGCTCACGAGTTGTGAAAAAGGAGTGACCATGGACAGCACCGGAGACAACTCTCCCGCAACATCTGAAAACACCGTACCCGTAACCCTCTCTTTCTTCGACGTAAGCATGGAAGACCTGACCACTCCTGGCAGCAGGGCTGACGAGGATGAGGGAGAAACCGCCACCGACGAGAACGCAAGTGACCTGAAGAAAGGTGAGTATTTCACGAAACTGAGCATAGCCATCTTCCCACTTTCAAAATACACTGGCGAAGAGCGACACATAGAGCAAGATAGTATCCAGGAAGACTTCGGACGTTTATCTATTGAGTTACCTTTAGGAAAGTACAAAATGGTAGCCGTAGCCTATAAAGCAGATGCCCCCGCTACCATAGAGAGCCAAAACTTGGTCACTTTCCCTAATGAAAAAGTTTCTGATATGGTGTTTGTCACACAAGAACTCGACATCACTGGCCCCGAGTGCTCTTTCTCTTGCCCCATGAAACGTGCGGTAACAGCATTTACACTACAGTCCAAGGACATTTCCCCCGAGTGCGCAAAACAGGCGAGGGCTACTTTCAAGTCACATTGCAGCTATCAATTTGACCCTGCCACCACCTTTAACCCCAGTCCAAAAGAATATTCCTCCATAGTAGATCTCGGTGCCGACAAAGCGGGAGAAAAAAGAAGATTCACATTCTATACCATCCTGGACCAAGAGGAGCAAAACGATGTGGAGATTTTGATAGAGATACTTGGCGATAACAGCGAAGTTCTCAATAAATTTAAATTCGAAAACGTGAAACTGGTGCAAAACAAGAGAACCACCTATACCGGCAATCTTTTCGCCAGTGACGCAGGAATAGACTTCACCATGGATATCACACCCGCAGTTTTCGAGGACTCGGGAGGAGACATGGAATTTTAATGCCCTTCCTGAAGACTGAAAGATAAAATAGAACCACCCGTCCTTATACCTTATTATATATAGGCACAAGGGCGGGTATTTTTTATGCCACGAGGACAGGAAACACGCACAAATAATGATAGATGCGCGGAAACAAGCAAAAAATCAGCGGAATGGTGGCGTAATTGGAAAAAAATGCCTAACTTCGCGACTTGGTAAACCCCAAGAGGGCTTCTGATGCCAATGGGGGCTATACCTCATTATATTATATAGTAACCCAATAGAAACATTTTCTACCAAGATGAAAAAGAAGATACAGTTTAGTCTCGTCTATCGAGACATGTGGCAGAGCTCCGGTAAGTTCCAGCCACGCAAGGACCAGTTGGCTCGCATCGCTCCCGTATTCATTGAAATGGGCTGCTTCGCCCGCGTGGAGACCAATGGTGGTGCTTTCGAACAAGTGAACTTATTGGCGGGCGAAAACCCCAACGAGGCCGTGAGAGCTTTCTGCAAGCCACTGAACGAGGCTGGCATCAAGACACACATGCTGGACCGCGGCCTGAACGCATTGCGCATGTATCCCGTGCCTGATGACGTAAGGCAGTTGATGTACAAGGTGAAGCACGCCCAGGGTACAGACATCACCCGCATCTTCGACGGACTGAACGACGTGAGGAACATCATTCCCTCCATCAAGTGGGCAAAAGAGGCTGGCATGACGGCACAAGGCACGCTTTGCATCACTACCTCTCCCGTGCACACTTTGGAGTACTACACCAACATCGCTGACCAGCTGATAGAGGCTGGCGCGGAGGAAATCTGCCTGAAAGACATGGCTGGCATCGGTCAGCCCGCCTTGCTGGGCAAGCTCACCCGCGCCATCAAGGAGAAGCATCCAGAGATATTGATAGAATATCACGGGCACTCCGGCCCCGGCCTGAGCATGGCCAGCATTCTGGAGGTTTGCGAAAACGGAGCGGATATCATCGATACCGCCATCGAACCGCTGTCTTGGGGTAAGGTGCACCCAGACATCATCTCCGTGCAAAGCATGTTGAAGAACGAGGGCTTTGACGTGCCCGAAATCAACATGAACGCCTACATGAAGGCACGCGCCATGACGCAGGAGTTCATAGACGAGTGGTTGGGATATTTCATCAATCCACAAAACAAGATCATGAGTTCCTTGTTGCTGGGTTGCGGACTGCCTGGAGGCATGATGGGCTCCATGATGGCCGACCTGGGTGGTATACGCCAAACCATCAACAACCTGCGCAAGAAGAAGGGCGAGGAGGAGTTGTCGGTAGACGACATGCTGGTAAAGCTCTTCGACGAGGTGGCTTACGTATGGCCACGTGTAGGTTATCCTCCCTTGGTTACGCCTTTCAGCCAATATGTGAAGAATATCGCCCTGATGAACCTGCTCACCCTGGAGCAAGGCAAGGGAAGGTTCGTGATGATGGATGACTCCATGTGGGGCATGATATTGGGCAAGAGCGGCAAGATACCTGGCACCATAGACCAGGAGCTCGTGGAACTGGCCGCCAAGCAAGGCCGTGAGTTCACCGACGCTGATCCTCACACGCTGTTGCCTAACGCACTGGACGACTTCCGCAAGGAGATGGACGAGAATGGTTGGGAGTATGGACAGGATGACGAGGAATTGTTTGAATTGGCCATGCACCCCGAGCAATATCGCAACTACAAGAGCGGACAGGCCAAGAAGAACTTCCTGGCTGACCTGCAGAAGGCCAAAGACGCAAAGATGGGGGCTCAGCTCACGCCCGAGCAACTCTCCGCTTTCAAGCACGCCAAGGCCGATGCCATCGTGGCGCCCGTGAAGGGACAGGTGTTCTGGGAGTTCCAAGGAGATGGAGAAGCCGCTCCTGCCGTGGAGCCTTACATAGGCAAAGAATACCAGGAAGGGGACGCTTTCTGCTACATCCTCACTCCCTGGGGCGAGTTTGAGACCATCCCCGCCGCATTGGGTGGCAAGTTGGTGGAAATCAACGCCAAGCAAGGCATGAAAGTAAACAAGGGGGACGTGATAGCCTACATAGAGCGTCCCGCCGCCGAGTAATCCTAGAAAAAGCGACGACTTGGACTATCAAGCCATTATCAATGAATATTACAAGGAGAATGAGCCGTTAAAGCGCATTCTCCTTATCCATAGTCAATCCGTAGCGCAAAGGGCGTTGCGGATTGTCTCTTCTCACCCGGAACTGAAACTGGACAGGCAGTTCGTGGAAGAGGGCGCCATGCTTCACGACATCGGCATCTTCCGATGTGACGCACCTGGAATAGCCTGTTATGGCAAGGAACCTTACATCCGCCATGGCGTGGAAGGCGCGGAGCTAATGCGCTCGCTGGGCTATCCCCGCCACGCCAGGGTATGTGAGCGACATACCGGGGCGGGCATTACGCTGAAGGAGATAGAGCGGAGGAACTTGCCCCTACCCCATCAGGACTTCCTGCCCGAGACGCTGGAAGAGCAAGTGATATGCTATGCCGACAAATTTTACAGCAAGAGTCACATGGGAAGAGAACGCACCATAGAGGAAGCTATCAAAAGTCTCTCGAAACACGGGGAAGACAGCGTGGAGCGTTTTCGGGAATGGGTGAAAATGTTTGAGTAGAATAACTGTCCGAAAATACCGGAATGAACGTTAAAAGTGAAAGATAACCGGGAAAACGGGTGTTGCTATCCGTTTTTTTATTATCTTTGCAGCCTGTTATGAAAAGGTCTCCTGTCATAATCGTCTTCTTATGCGCTGTCGTGATGATGATGGCCAGTCCGTCCGCGTCCCTATTCCGGCAGGCTTCGCGGCAAGCGGCTGACAGCCTGGGCATAGACAGCATGGCCAAAAGCAAGCAGGAAACCGGCAACGCGACAAAGGAGAACACGGAAAAGGACAGCCTGGCCACCGACAGTTTGCTGCCAGACACCACAAAGATGGACTCCCTGGAGCTGGCTATCTACAAGCACAACAAAGCCATCGATGACTCCCTGAGACAAGACTCTATCAACAGGACGCGCTCTTCAAGCATCGACTCCCCAGTGGACTACACCGCCGAGGACTCATTGGTATATGACGCCATCAACAGGGAGGCTTTTCTTTATGGCGAAACCAACGTGAAGTACCAAGACATGGACTTGACGGGTGACAAAATGAGATTTAACCAACCCAGCAGCACTGTCTTCGCCACGGGAACGGCAGACTCTACCGAAAAAGACGGCATCAAGGGAAAGCCTGTCTTCAAAATGGGGCAAGACACTTATGACACCGACACCATCGCTTTCAACTTCAAAACCAAGAAAGCACTCATCAACAATGTATACACCGCGCAGCAAGACGGCTTCCTGACGGGAGAGAAATCGAAGAGAGACTCCTCGGGTGTCATCTACCTGCAGCATGGCCGCTATACCACTTGCGACGCGGAAAACCCAGACTTCTATATCGCCCTTTCCAGGGCGAAAGTGCGTCCTGGAAAGGACGTGACCTTCGGCCCCGCCTACCTGGTGGTAGCAGACGTGCCCATGCCATTGGCCATTCCCTATGGTTTCTTCCCCTTCACCAAGAGCTATTCCAGCGGATTCATCATGCCTTCCTATGGCGACGAGAGCGATAGGGGCTTCTACTTGAGAGACGGTGGATACTATTTTGCCATAAGCGACAAGTGGGACCTGAAACTGCTGGGCGAAATCTACACCAAAGGGTCTTGGGGCGTGTCCGCGGCTTCCAACTACCGCAAGCGTTACAAGTACTCGGGCAGTTTCTTCCTGAGTTTCCAAGACACCAAGACGGGCGAGAAGAACATGCCCGACTACTCGGAACAGACGAGTTTCAAGATACAGTGGAGCCACCGGCAAGACTCAAAGGCTAATCCCTATAGCTCATTGTCGGCCAGCGTCAATTTCGCCACCAGCAGCTATGAGCGCAACAACCTGAACAGCCTTTACAATCCACAGACGTTAACGCAGAGTACGCGTACTTCATCCGTGAGCTGGAGTACCACCTTCTCCAGCATCGGCATGACCATCAGCTCCACGGCCAACTTGAACCAGAACATGCGCGACTCCACTATCGCACTTACCTTGCCCGACCTCAACATCTCGGTGGCACGCTTCTATCCTTTCCGCAGGAAACACGCCGCGGGAAAGGAAAGGTGGTATGAGAAGATCGCCGTGAGCTACACGGGACAAATGACCAACTCCATCACCACCAAAGAAGACCAATTGCTGGGTTCCAACTTGATAAAGGACTGGAAAAACGCTTTCAGGCACAATATCCCCGTGAGCGCGAGCTTTACGCTCTTCAACTATATCAACGTCAATCCCTCTTTCAATTTCACCGACCGCATGTACACCAACAAAGTGATGCGTTCGTGGGACACCGCCAACCAGCGAGAAGTATGTGATACTATCTATGGCTTCCACAACGTCTATGACTGGAGTCTCTCCTTGAGCGCAAGCACCAAACTCTATGGATTCTGGACTCCCAACCGCAAGCTGTTCGGTGACAAGATACAGGCCATACGCCACGTGATGACCCCCACCGTCTCGTTTAGCTACGCTCCCGACTTCGGGGCTTCCAGCTACGGATATTGGGACACCTACCAGAAGACTGACGCTGACGGCAACGTATCGCTGGTGAGCTATTCCCCCTACTCCAATGGAGTCTATGGCGTGCCTAGCCAAGGACGGCAGGGAAACATTTCCTTCGACCTTTCCAACAACATAGAAATGAAAGTGAAGAGCGACAAGGATTCCACGGGATTCAAGAAACTGAGCATCATCGACGAACTGGGGTTCAACATGAGCTACAATACGGCCGCAAAAGTAAGACCCTGGAGCGACCTGACCGTGAGATTGAGGCTGAAATGGTGGAAGGGCTATACTTTCAACATGAACGCCAGGTTCGCCACCTATGCTTATGAACTGGACGAGAATGGCAGACCTTACGTGGGCACCCATACGGAATATGGCTACGGAAGGTTTGGTAGGTTCCAGGGATTCTCGCAGAACATCTCCTATACGCTCACGCCTGAGAAAATCAAGAAATTCTTTGGAGGGGGTGACGACAGCGATGATGATGATGACGACGACTACAACAATGACGACGAAGGACTGGACACCAACATAGAGAGCAACGTGGATGACGACATGGAGCGAGGCAAACACGGCGCGAAGAAAAGCGGAGGAAAGGCCGAGACCGATAGCGATGGATACATGAAGTTCAACATCCCTTGGTCGCTCACCTTCGGATATGGCATTTCCATGCGGGAAAACACGGCTGGCAGATTCAACACCAAGACCATGCGTTACCCCTACCGCTTCTCGCAGACGCTCAACGTAAGTGGCAATATACGCATCAGCGATGGCTGGAACATCAGTTTCGCTTCGGGATATGATTTCGATAACCATGACATGAGCATGACAACGGCCAGTCTGCAACGTGACTTGCACTGCTTCAGCATGAGCTGCTCCGTGGTATTGGCGCCCTACACCAGCTACAACTTCACCTTCCGTTGCAATGCCGCCACACTCACTGACGCGTTGAAGTACGACAAGAAAAGTGGCTACTCCAACGCAGTGCAATGGTACTAACCACACATACGGGAAACCTCTTCAAGGCTTCCCGCTCGCGGACGGAATGAATTTCTTATCCATGAAGAAGGGGCATATCTTGCGCCCTTGGCGAAACAAGTTATTTTGGCAAGCAAAACAAGTTAATTTGATGGGCAAAACAAGTTAAATTGATGAACGAAATAACTTGTTTTGCCTCGCGATTTAAGTTATTTTCCTGGAAGGGTCCCAATGGGACGGGAAATATAGTATTTCGTGAGTTCGATGAATAGCTGTAGAGACGCATTCTTGCGTCTCTGCAAACCGCCAGGCTTTTGCGAGTGGCATTTTTATTCAGCAATTTTGCTTGCTGAGACGCAAGAATGCGTCTCTACACTTTGGCAATGACAGTTTACGTGCATAAGCTGAGATTCGTTGACGATAGTATTGGTTTTCAAAAGAAGTAGTACTGAATGCCACCAGGAATATTACCGCGAAGCGGCGACAAGAAAGCACACCTTGTTCTCCCCTTCTGATTTCCCGCTGCGCAAAACAAGCTCGCCCCCTCCGGTGACTGACCGAAGGGGGCGTGACCTTTTATTTTAACAAAAGCATTCATCGTGCCTGGAAGCGATAGACTCTTCCCGCTTTTGTCTCGATGTCATATTCATAAACCTTGGGGATATTGGCCTCTATATCCGTCTTGCGCTCTGGCGACAGAACAGGCTCCATTATATCCGCGCTACGCAACAAGTCATTAGGGCAATCGCCCTTGGCTGGACGCAATCCTTTTCCCTTTAACGGAACATAAGAGCGGAGACGAAGCGTACCTCCAATAGTGCTGCGCACCGTGGCGGAGGCTAATTTGGCACCACTCCACTTCATGTCTACCTCGAAACCGCCACGGGCACGCAGGCCATTCACCTCGCCTTCTGCCCACTGGGCAGGCAAAGCGGGCAACAAGTGCACCGCGCCATCGTGACTCTGAAGCAACATTTCCGCAATGCCTGCCGTAGCTCCAAAGTTTCCATCTATCTGGAAAGGAGGATGGGCATCGAAAAGATTTGGATACATGCGCCCGTCGGGATGCTCACGTTGTTCCTTGTCGCTAGGCAATAAACGCAACATGTTGCTGATGAGATTCAGGGCGTGGTCGCCATCCAACATGCGAGCCCAGAAATTGATTTTCCACCCCATACTCCATCCTGTAGCCTCATCACCGCGTTGCGTCAAGGTGACCTTGGCGGCACGGAAAAGCTCTGGAGAGCGGAAAGGCGATATTTGGTTGCTGGGATAAAGTCCATAAAGATGCGAGATGTGACGATGCTGATCACGAGGGTCGTCTATGTCTTCCATCCACTCCTGCAACTGTCCGTACTTACCTACCCGCATGGGCGGCAACTTCTGAATCATCTGCCTAAGGGAGTCTTGGAACGTTTCCGTGTCACCCACAATCCGCGCGGCGCGCAACGTATTGGCCAAAGCGTCGAAGGCCAGTTGGTTGTCCATGGTGCACCCCGCTGTCACGGGACCATGTTCCGGGGAAAGAGAAGGAGTGACTACCCACTGATGATACTTGGGATGCTCTACCAGGAAATCAAGCAAGAAGAGAGCTGTACCCTTCAAGGCAGGATAGTTGTTGCGCAAGAAAGCCTTGTCTCCTGTATAGAGATAGTGCTGCCACAGATGCTGCGCCAGCCACGCACCTCCTGAGGGCCACATGCCAGCCGCGGCAAAATCCACACATCCTGCAATGCGCCAAAGGTCGGTGTTGTGGTGGGCTACCCATCCCTGGCAATCGTACATTTCCCGAGCGGTCTTGGCGCCTGTCTGGGAGAGGTCACGTATCAAGCTGAAAAGCGGTTGATGGGTCTCTGACAAATTAGTGACCTCAGCGGGCCAGTAATTCATCTCCGCGTTGATGTTGATAGTATACTTGCTATCCCAGGGGGCATAAAGCGAGTTGTTCCAAATGCCCTGCAGATTGGCGGGCTGTCCTCCAGGTTGCGAGGAGGAGATGAGCAGATAGCGGCCATACTGGAAAAGCAAAATGGGCAACGTCGGATCATCCCCGTCCTTGAAGTCACGAATACGCAAATGGGTTTCCTTTTGCGCCGCGGGGGTCTCCGCACCCAAAGAGAGAGAGACACGGTCAAACTGTTTCCCGTATGCCGTCTCATGGGCTTTCGCCAATTGGGCGTAAGACTTCTCCATGGCCTTGGAGAGCAATCGTGCGGCCTTCTCTTCCGCGTTGCCTGAGACATCATGGTAGTTTACGAAGTTGGTAGCCGCAGAGATGAACACCAGTGCCTCGGTGGCACCCGTTATCTGGAGCTTGCCTCCTTGACTTTCCACCTTGCCGTCAGTCTTCACGCCTACACGCGTCACAGCTTTGAGTTTCGCCTTTACGCCTTCCATCTCACGTCCCTGGATAGTGACGTTCATCAAAGCATCTGCGGTCTTCACTTCATGGGGCAAGGGAACATCATAAGACAACGTGAAATTAAGCTTTCCTTTTTGATTTACCTTCACTTTCCACACAATGACGCTATCCGCCATCGAAGCAAAGGCCGTGCGCTCATAAACCAAGTCACCTTGATGGAAAGTGGTGGTGGCCATAGCCCGCTTGATATCCAATTCCCGCTCGTATTGGGAAGGCTCACCTGAAGTCTGGAAGTCGGCAAAGAGACTTCCAAGGGTAAGGTAAGTCATGCCATGTTTTCCAGAGAAGAAGTTGGCGTCTATGAGCCTTTGGGACTCTCCGTACTTACCATCGAAAATGAGCTTTCTCACGATTGGCAACACATAGCGGGCGTTAGGATTGTTGTTGTCATGGGGGCCACCCGCCCAAAAGGTTTCCTCGTTGAGTTGCAACTCCGCTCTTTTCGTTCCGCCATAGACCATGGCACCCAGGCGCGAATTTCCGATGGGTAAAGCGTCTGTCCATTGCCTTGCGGGCTCAGAATACCAAAGGCGTAAATTATTGGCCTTTTCTTTAGCGTGCAGCGGCGATGAGACGCAGAGCAGTAAGCCGCATCCCATTGCCGCGATGAGTTGATGAAATCTCATATATTAACGTGAATTCGACGAATTCAAAACAAAGCAAGCTGTGTGTCAAATGTACGTT
>OMBA01000153.1_pt1 | contig 55319 bp, 55 predicted proteins | sample 1673441 | NCBI WGS metagenome assembly OMBA01 (sample SAMEA103958111, study PRJEB25191) | human gut metagenome | biome: human-associated habitat [ENVO:00009003]; feature: intestine environment [ENVO:2100002]; material: feces | place: Germany | collected 2013/2015
CCCGCCGGTTTCAAGCCCGCCATTCTTGCCAGATCGACTGTCGCTTCCGTATGGCCCGGACGTTCAAGCACGCCCCATTTCTTTGCCCGGAGCGGGAACAAATGGCCCGGGCGGCGAAAATCTTCGGGTTTTGTCCCGTCTTCCACCGCTTTCATCGCTGTCAGAGAACGGTCATAAGCGGATACGCCGGTTCCGGTTTCCACATGATCAATAGATTCCAGGAAAGCCGTATGATGATTGTCAGTATTCCGCTGCACCATCGGACTAAGAAAAAGGCGGTCAGCCAATTCTCCGTCCATAGGCATGCAAATGACGCCTTTTGCATCGGATGCCATCAGATTCACATTTTCCGGCGTCGCGAATTCCGCCGCGCAGATATAGTCGCCTTCATTTTCCCGCGACTCTGCGTCCTGCATGATAACGCAGTGCCCTTTTTTGATTTCTTCTACAATTTCTTCAATCGAATCAAATTTATATTCCATAATGACCTCCACCTGACTGAAAAGCCCTAAGTGTATCCATCGTCAGCTCCGACCGGGCCTCGAATTTCAGAAACTGTTCCACATATTTTCCCAGCATGTCAAATTCCAGATTGACGGGATCTCCCGGCCGTCTGTTCAGCAAAGTCGTCTGTGTTCCTGTGTGAGGAATGACTGAAACAGAGAAGCGGTCCCGCTCTCTGCCCGCGACGGTCAGACTGACGCCGTCCACCGCAATGGAACCTTTTTCCAGAATATATTTCATTTTATTCGGGGCAACAGCGATCTGCAGATTGACTGCGTTTCCGTCATGAACGGCAGACAGGACCTTTCCCGTGCCGTCGATATGCCCGGAAACAAGATGGCCGCCGACCCGGTCGTCCAGCCGCAGCGCCCTTTCCAGATTGACCGGAGAACCGGCCTGTAAAATGGAAAGCGCCGTTCTGGACAGTGTCTCCGGCGTGACATCTGCGGCAAACGACCGTCCAGACAGTCGGGTAACCGTAAGACAAGTGCCGTTAACAGCAATACTGTCTCCGATTTTTGTTCCATCCAGAACCAATTCACAGTCAATCGTCAGCGCCGCACTTCGCCCATTTCGTTCAATGCGCTGCACGCGGCCGATCTCCTCAACGATTCCCGTGAACATCTTCATCCCTCTTTTCCACATACGCAGTGATTCTGATATCCGGTCCGCACGATTCACAGCGCATGTCTTTCAGCCTTACCGCATCTGCGAGGCGGGAGGCCCCGGCTCCGCCAAGCGGCGTCGGAGCTGTCCTGCCGCCGATCAGCAGAGGCGCGGCATAGAAACAGACCTTATCTACGATGCCTGCCCTGACTGCCGCCGCTGCCAGCACAGAGCCTCCTTCCAGCAGAATGCTGTCGATCTCCCGGTCTGCCAGCGTCTTCATAGCTGCCCAAAGATCCACTTCACCGTCCGCACCGTCCGCGAAAATGATTTCAGCACCAAGCGCCTCCAGCATCTTTATTTTATCTGCCGGTGCTTTTGACGTTGTGAGAAGGATGGTACGTCCCGGTTCATGGAGCACCCGCGCCTCCGGCGGTATGCGGAGACAGCTGTCTGCAATAATGCGCACCGGATTCTTCATTTCTGCCAGGCGGACTGTCAGCCTTGGGTCATCGGCCAGGATCGTGCCGATACCAGTCATGATCCCCGCATATTCGCCCCGCAGCCGGTGTACTTCTTCCCGGGATATCTCTGACGATATCCACTGGGAATCGCCGGTATGACACGCCGTTTTCCCGTCTAAAGACACGGCCGCTTTATACAGGACAAAGGGCCTTTTCTCCGTAATATATTTCAGAAACACTTCGTTCAGACGGCGGCACTTATTTTCCAACACTCCCACAGTGACATCAATCCCCGCGCGCCGAAGCTTCTCTATACCGCGTCCCGCCACAAGCGGATTCGGATCTGTCATCGCCGTCACCACACGGCTGACTTTTTTCCGTATGATCAGGTCCGCGCAGGGCGGCGTTTTGCCATAATGAGCACAGGGCTCAAGCGTCACATACAACGTCGCGCCTGCCGGATCCTCTGCGCATGCCGCAAAAGCATTGACCTCCGCATGGGGACCGCCGTATCTTTGATGCCAGCCGCTGCCGATGACCCGCCCATTCTTTACGAGAACCGCTCCGACCATCGGATTCGGCCGCGTGTGCCCTGCCCCGCGCCGAGCCAGCGCCAGCGCCATGCCCATGTATTTTTCGTCTTCTTCCAAAAGCAAAAGCCGTCTCCTTTCTTTCAGGACACGGCTTCCATGATAAAAAAGTTTCTCCTCTTTCATCCAGACTTCGGAGAGATTGCTCTCCTTTACTGTCGGCTCCGGAATCACACCGGATCTGCCATTCGGCTCGTGGGCTAGAAGCATGCTCCATTACCACCGGTCAGGATTTTCACCTTGCCCTGAAGAGTATATTAAATTTGAAAGTATTATACACGCAACGGAGCGCAGATTCAACTGTTTTCTACCGGTCGGTCAGCTTTCCTCAGCAATTCAGCGGCGATCGAATCCCGCTCCCGCAGCCCTTCGTTTTCCGTACAGGCGACGCGGATCCAGCCATACCGTGCGGCGAGAAGCTGATACGCCTCATGGCAGCGGCGCAGATATTCTCTATGCTGTTCATGAATATCCATGCTTCCTCCGCTTTTCGCCCGCGCTTCTACCAGCATTGACGAAATTTCAGGCGGCATATCCAGCAGAAAGACCTGATCCGGCCGCGGCAGCTCCAGTTCTTCGTATTCTGTTTTTTCCAGCCAATTCAGGAAGGCTTCCCGTTCTTCCTGCCGGGCAATTTTTGTCATCTGATGGACCATATTACTCGTCGTATACCGGTCGGCGATCACAATCCCGCCAGCCTCATAAAACCTTTTCCACTTCATCCGATACGACGCAAACCGATCCACCGCATAAAAAAGAGAAGCCGCATAGGGATTCACCGCATCCGGATCGCTCCCGAAATCCCCGGCCAGATACATCCGCACCAGTGCCGACGAATCACTTTCGTAATCAGGGAAAGAAATCCTCATGACTCTGTGCCCTTCTCTCCGCAGCGCCCTTTCCAGAAGCTCCGCCTGCGTTGCTTTGCCGCTACCGTCGATCCCCTCAAGAACGATCAGCTTTCCTCTCATATCGTTTCCTTTCCTGAAAAAAAGGGCCCGCACAAGGCCCTTCTCTCATTTTTCACTTTTAGGCGCGCGCTGTTTTTTGGGATTAAACTGATTCATCGTTTTATCCACACCGATTTTCAGCGCGCTTTCAATGGAGTCCGCTGTATATTTTTTCGCATCCTCCACTTTCTGAATATCCTCGCCGTAAGGCCGTCCGAGAACATGCTGAACTACAGAATGGCCGTCCCGCGGATGCCCCACTCCGATGCGGAAGCGGATAAATTCTTCCGTTCCCAGATGAGCAATCAGCGACTTGATGCCGTTATGGCCTCCGGAAGCGCCTTTTTTCCTGATTCTCGTTTTTCCAGGAGGAAGATCCAGATCATCGCAGACGACGAAAATATCTTCCGGAAAAATTTTGTAATACCGCGCGAGCGCGCCCACTGCTTCTCCGCTGTTGTTCATGTACGTCAGAGGCTTCACCAGGAGGAGTTTTTCTCCATCTCTCATCAGTGAGGCAGTTTCCGCATTTTTGTCCTTTTTCCAGACGGTCACCTTCCAGCGGAAAGCCAGCTCATCAATGACGTCAAAGCCCATATTATGGCGGGTATGCGCATACTCTGCCCCGGGATTTCCGAGGCCAACAATCATTTTCATGAAATTCCGCGCTGTCCTTCTTATTCTTTGTCGTCAAACAGGGAACTTACGGATACTTCGTGAAAAATACGCATAATCGCCTCTCCGAGAAGAGGAGCGACGGAGAGTACCGTCAGTTTGGGCTGCATCTTTTCCTGCGGAATCGGCAGGGAATTCGTTACGATCAGTTCCTTGATATTGGAATTGCGGATTCGTTCCGTTGCGGGATCCGTCAATACCGGATGGCATACGGCCGCATATACGGACTTCGCCCCTGCTTCTGCCAACGCCTTTGCCCCTTCGCAGAGAGAGCCCGCCGTATCGACCATATCATCGACAATGACGCAGTTTCTTCCTTCTACGGTACCGATGATGTTCATGACTTTGGCCACGCCCGGTTCCGGACGGCGTTTTTCAATGATCGCGATCGGAGCGCCTACACGGTCTGCCAGTTCCCGTGCTCTCGTTACGCCGCCGAGATCCGGCGATACGATCGTAAGATCATCCAGATGTTTGCCTCTGATATAACTTGCCAGAAGAGAAGCGGACATGAGATGGTCCACCGGTACATCGAAAAAGCCCTGGATCTGTCCTGCATGAAGATCCATAGTCACCACGCGGGTCACCCCGGCTTTGGACATCAGATCAGCGACCAGCTTAGATGTGATCGGTTCTCTGCCGCGGGTCTTGCGGTCCTGACGGGCATAGCCGTAATACGGCACAACAACGGTGATATGTCTTGCCGACGCCCGTTTCAGAGCGTCCACCATGATGAGCATTTCCATCAGGTTGTCATTAACCGGAGCGCCGGTAGGCTGAATGACGAAAACATCCTTGCCCCGAACGCTTTCATTAATCATGACCTGAATTTCACCGTTATTGAAACGGCCGCACATGGCTTTCCCAAGAGAAGTACCGATATAGTCGCATATCTCCTTGGCCAGTACGGGATGCGCAGTCCCGCTAAAAATCTTCAGCTTCGCTTCATCTTCCATTTGCATTTTGTCAGTCTCCCCCTCTTTATTTAATAAACTGAACAATATAAATATTTTACCACATCAGTCTTTATATGTGTCATCATCTACCCAATGCTCAATATTTTTTTGTTTTGCTCTTGCTACGGAAAGCGCTTCGCCAGGCACGTCCTTCGTGATTGTGGAACCGGCCGCCGTAAATGCCCGCTTCCCGATGTGCACCGGCGCCACCAGGTTGGTATTGCAGCCGATGAACGCATGATCTTCAATGACCGTGCGATGCTTATTTTTCCCGTCAAAATTGACCGTCACGGAACCACAGCCCATATTGACTTTCTGCCCTACATCGGCATCTCCGCAGTAGATCAGGTGCGGCAGCTTCGTCCCGTCGCCTATGTCCGAGTTTTTGACCTCCACAAAATTCCCGATCTTGATGTGATCGTGAAGTTTTGTTCCCGGACGGAGATGAACGAACGGCCCCGCCTCATTTTCATTGCCGATCTCACAGTCATGCGCATAGACCCGGTTCAAATGATTGCCGTCTCCGCACAGGACATTCTCCATCTGCGTATCCGGTCCGATCACGCAGCGCTTTCCGATGACAGTCCTTCCCTGCAGGATCGTCCCCGGATACAGCACCGTATCCCTCCCGACGACGACGTCCTGTTCAATGTATACGCTGTCCGGATCGATGATGGTGACGCCTTCGCTCATGAGCTCTTCCGCTTTCCGGCGGCGGAGCACTTTGTCCGCAGCTGCCAGCTGAATGCGGGAATTGACGCCCATCGTTTCTTCCGCGTCGGCAGCTTCTACTGGAACGACTGTCTTTCCTTCCCGAATCATGATCTCAAATACATCCGTCAGATAATATTCGCCCTGCGCATTATTGCAGTCAAGTCTGGGCAGCGCCGCCAGAAGCTCCTGAATATCGAAGCAATACGTTCCCGTATTGATTTCCTTCACCGCCAGCTGCTCCGGCGTTCCGTCTTTCTGTTCCACGATAGACGTCATATTTCCCGCCTCATCACGCAGGACGCGCCCGTAGCCGAAAGGATCATCCAGTTTTGCCGTCAGGATGGATGCGGCAGCCTGCTTTTCTCTGCATGCATCGATCAAACCGCGGATGGTCTCCCCGCGCAGGAGCGGTGTGTCTCCGCAGACGACCAGCACATAGCCGGCTCTCCCTTCCAGATAGGGAACCGCCTGCATAACAGCGTGACCGGTTCCCAGCTGCTCTTTCTGTTCCGCATACTCTACCGTGTCGCCCAGCGCATCATGCACCATTTCGCTTTTATGCCCGGTGATTGCCAGGCAGGACGCACATCCCGCCTTTTTTACTGCCCGTATCACCTGCTCTATCATAGAAATTCCGTTAACCTTGTGAAGCACTTTCGGAATCTCCGATTTCATTCTTGTCCCCATTCCTGCCGCCAAAATAACAGCTGTCGTATCTGCCATAATACCTCCCGATGTCTTTTCACCCGGCCTGCGGCCGGATTTCTGTTTTCGCTTATCTCTCAGCACAGAATATTTCGCTTTTCATTTTTGAAATATTCTTCTTTTTTATTATAAAGATTTTCCCTGCCCTTTTCTATCGCAATCTGTAAAAAATTCAATTTCATATTCTGTCCCACGACAAAAAGCAGCGTCGGAAAAATTCCTTCCGACGCTGCTCTTTGCTGTTGCCGCATTTACTCCGCGTAAGTGACATTGAAGACCGCTTCATCCGGACGCGGCCGCAGCGGTACCGCGCTGTGTCCCACGGCGAGTCCGCACAGCGGAACGGTACTTTCCGGAAGCCCTGCCGCCGCCTGCCACTCTTTGATTCCGCGAATAGAAAAAATCATTCCGTGGATATACACCGAGCCGAGTCCCAGCGCGGCAGCAGCCAGATGCATGTTTTCAATCAGGCAGGCCGCGTCATATTTCGCGATCTCTTCAATGGCTTCCGGTGTTTTGGATACCAGCAGAAACAGAGGCGCACCATACATCGGATCATTGTCTTTCCCGGTCGCTTCCTTATAATTTTTCTTCATCAGCGCCAGCACAGTTTCGCTGGAGATCACCGTCAGTACGTAACCTTTGCTGTTATGCATCCCCACCGGCGCATGCTGCGCCGCGGTGAGGATTGCCTGAATGTCTTCCGCACTTACTTTCTCTTCCGTATAGCGGCGTACAGACTGCCGCATGCGAAGCACTTCATTAAATTCCATAACGATCCTCCTTTTTATAAATACGCCATACCTTCCGACGTGATCCGGACAAGGCCTCCTATCCGAAGAGAAGTGACGCATCCATTCGCACAATCCGCTTCTCCCACAATGGTGCCTCCGGCCTGCACAGCCCGGATTTTGACAAACATCCGGCGATTCATTACTGCTTCACAGGCTGCCGCCGCAGCTGTCCCGCTGCCGCAGCTCGATTCATTAATCAGCGTATCCGTATCCTTCACATACACAAAAGGATCCAGTCTGTCCCCGCAACGGAAAAGAATGCCCTCCGCACTTCCGGCCGGCACCGGAAAATGTTCGAGGACCATTTCTGTAATCTTCTTTTTGTCCGCCGCCGTCATTTCTTCGTCATGGAAAAAGCAGTAGTGGACGATCCCCGGAAATACCGCCCGCCAAAATGTGTATCCTCCCAGAGAAATCGGTCCCACTGAAACAGGCAGGGGCATGTCCGCCATGACATCAAATTCGCTGCGCCCCCGCTGCATGACTGTGCAGCGCACATTATGATCAATGCCCGAGCAGGATATCTCAAGTTCCGCCTTTTCTCCGTAAGAAGGGATCGGCTGCCAGCGCTGCCGGTCAAAAACTTTCCACGCCGCCGCCGAACGCACCGCATTGCCGCAGAACTCCCCGCCCATCATTTGTATGCCCATATCACAGGGCCTGGGCGGGCTGGCGTCAATAAATGCCGCCTGTTCCGCAAAAACTTCCGATGCTCCCATGAGTTTTCTGGCCACCAGGCTCCGCCGATCCACCTGAACCGCGTCCAGCACCAGGATCGTCGTATTCCCCGCCGGATCTGTTTTTACAAAACGAAGCTGATCTGGTTCCTGTCTGTCATTCATGCCGATTCCGCTCAATTTTCCCAGACACCTCTCTGCTTTTCTTCAATCAGCCGGCACAGCCGGTCTTTATCTCGTCTTGATACGAATGCGAGCGGAACGGGCACGCTCATCAGTCCGCCTGGCCTTTCCGCTCCGATATACATTTCGTTCCACCGTTCGGAAAATCCGGTGATCTCTCTGTACTCCGCCACAAAGTAGACCGGATCGAGGAGCCAGGAACGCAATCCCCGGCCTCTGCTGAATTTGCCCGCCGCCAAAATCAGAAGTTTTTCCCGGCATACCAGCACGACTGAGCAGTGAAGTCGGTATATCCGCCAAATAATGAAACAGACCATCGCCGCCCCTGGAAGAGCGAACAGCGGTGTTCCGTTCAGGACCGAAACGATAATGGCCGCCGCCATCAGCGCATACATCACGCAGGTCGTCACAATCCACGGCTTCGCGCGGCCGCATTCCCATTCCGCTTTTCCGTAGATTTCTTCCCGAAAAATATCAAGCATGCTTCCCTCCGGCGCGGTGCTCCTTCCACGGACGGCGGCTCCGCGGTTCTCCGAATACCGCGTCATACACGATCCACCGCTTCACATCCTCTTCTGTCCAGCGCCGCGCCTCTTTTGCCGTATCAGACAACGTCTGTTCCGGAATCGTCTCCTTCTCCGGCACGGATTCCGTTTTTGCGGCATATGCCAGGTACTCTGCCTGACGGCGCAGGATCTCCCGCTCCTGTTCCTCATTCCCCTGCGTTTTCTGCACGCGAAGCGGAACCTTTACCGATTCCGCCGGTTCTGTGTCTTCCTGCGCAGGCTCCGCAGGACACGGCGCCGTGTTTTCACCGCCTTCTTCCTTTTCTTCCGGCAGCTTCCAGGCACGGCGCAGCTTTTTCCGAAATTCTCCGTAATCATAAGTCTGCCCCGGCGTGCGGCCCGCTTCAGGAGAACGCGGTTCCGGCGTCTGCGGCGCTTCCGTTCTTTCTTCCTCCCGGCGCCCCGCTTTTTTCCTTTTCTGTATGGATGAAAAGAAATAGATCAGCGCTATAACAAATAAAACATTAATCAAATCCATAGGCCCCTCCGCTCAGAGCGCGCTGTCAGTTTTTATCCTGTCCGCCCTTTCCGCCGGCAATATTCTGACGCATATCCGTATCAGCCGCGATATTCTGCATATTGTAGTAATCCATCACGCCAAGATGTCCTTCCTTCAGCGCTTCCGCCATGGCGTGGGGCACTTCCGCCTGCGCCTCCACGACCTTCGCCTGCATTTCCTGCGTGAACGCTCTCATTTCCTGCTCCTTTGCCACCGCCATGGCGCGGCGTTCTTCCGCGCGGGCCTGAGCGATCTTTTTATCGGCTTCCGCCTGATCCGTCTGGAGCTGCGCGCCGATATTTCTTCCCACATCCACATCGGCGATATCAATGGAAAGGATCTCAAACGCGGTTCCCGAATCCAGGCCTTTCCCCAGGACGGTCCGGGAGATGTGATCCGGATTTTCCAGCACATCCGTATGGCTTTCCGAAGAACCGACCGTCGTTACGATGCCTTCGCCGACACGGGCGATGATCGTCGCTTCCCCGGCGCCGCCGACGAGCCGATCGATATTGGCCCGCACAGTGACCCGTGCCCGCACTTTCAATTCGATACCATTCTTCGCCACCGCAGAAATCGTCGGCGTCTCGATGACTTTCGGATTGACGCTCATCTGCACGGCCTCCAGCACATTTCGCCCGGCCAGATCGATCGCCGCCGCCTGCTGGAAACTCAGGCTGATCTGCGCCCTGTGCGCCGCGATCAGCGCATCTACCACATTATCCACATTGCCGCCTGCCAAATAATGCGCTTCCAGCTGATTGACATTCAGAGCCAGCCCAGCTTTCGTCCCCTTAATAAGAGGCAGCACGATCATGCTCGGGGAAACGCGGCGGATGCGCATCCCGACGAGATTGAAAAGGGAAATATTCACATCCGCAGCCAGTGCAGAAATCCACAGCCCCACCGGGACGAAATGGAAAAACAAAGCCAGACCGATCACGGCCAGCACAAAAATCACAACAGGCAATGCCAGATCCATAATATCCTCCTCAATGATAAATAACATATAGTTAAAGATTAAACCCGACCGCTTATTCAGCTTCAGCGCGCACTACGACGCGCCCGCTTTCCGCCCGGATCACTGTGACAGGTTTCCCCGTTTCCACAAATTCGCCTTCCGTTACCGCGTCCAGGATGACTCCGTCCACTTCGACTTTCCCAGACGGCCGCAGAACAGATCGGGCCGTTCCTTTCCGCCCTTCCCATATGGTCAGATCTTTCGCGGAAGACACATAGCCTTTCTGCGACGTCAGGCTGAGCTGCAGCGAGATTTTCTTCCACAGCCGGTTTTCCGACAGATGCCCCGCAAGAAACGCCATCCCCGCGATGGCCAGCACAATCCCGGCGGCCAGTATATAGACGGCCTTTCCGTCAGCGCCGAAGATAAAATACAACGATGCCGCCACGGATGCCAGTCCTGCCGCCGCGGCCGCGCCTGTCATCAGAAAGAGCAGATCAGCAAAAATCAAGACCAGCCCGCCGAAATAAAGGAGCGCTTCCGCCACATGCCAGCCGCCGTCGTACCAGCGCCCCCATATGAGGAGAATGCCGAAGATCACAGCTACCAGCCCGCCGCCGGAAAATCCCGCCGTTTTTATTTCCGCCAGGATGGAAATGAAAATGACCGCCGCAATGATCCCTTCTATCACGGGATGCTGAATCAATTCCATCTGCCTTCCTCCCTTCGGTGAAAATACTGCGCTGTCTATCTAATTATAGCATGATATCTATGTCCGATTTAATCCGGAATAAAGAAAAGCAGGCTCCCGCAAGTCTGCTTTTCCATAAAAAATCCTGTTCAGTTCGTCAGTGACCGGATCGGAGCGGGGATCCGCCCGCCTCTCGCGATAAAGGCATCCGCCTTGAAACGGTTGACTTCTATGACCGGCGCATATCCCATGAGCCCGCCGAAATTGACCATATCTCCCGGTTTTTTACCCGGCGCCGGGATCAGCCGGACCGCGGTGGTCTTATTATTGATCATGCCGATCGCCGCTTCATCCGCAAGGATCGCGGAAATCGTCGCCGCGCTCGTATCGCCCGGCACGGCGATCATATCGAGACCCACCGAGCATACGCAGGTCATGGCCTCCAGTTTCTCCAGCGAGAGGCTGCCGCACTTCACCGCTTCGATCATGCCCAGATCTTCGCTGACCGGGATAAAAGCGCCGGAAAGTCCGCCGACGCTGGAAGAGGCCATCAGCCCGCCTTTCTTTACGGCGTCATTGAGGAGCGCCAGCGCCGCCGTCGTACCGGGCGCGCCGCAGCTTTCCAGCCCCATCTCTTCCAGCACCGCCGCCACGCTGTCTCCCACAGCTGCCGTCGGGGCAAGGGAGAGATCAATGATCCCGAAAGGCACGTGGAGCCGTTCCGTCGCCGCCTGCGCTACCATCTGCCCCAGCCGGGTGATCATAAAAGCCGTATTTTTTACAGTCTTGGCCACAACTTCAAAAGGCTCGCCACGCACTTCTTCCAGCGCGCGTTTTACAACGCCCGGTCCCGAAACGCCCACATGGATGGCGCAGTCTCCGTTTGTCACACCGTGAAACGCACCGGCCATGAAGGGATTGTCTTCCACGGCATTGCAGAACGCCACGAATTTCGTACACCCGTCAGCATCCCGCTCCTTTGTCCTCTCCGCCAAATCTTTGACGATCTCTCCGACACGGCGCACCGCGTTCATATTGATGCCAGCCTTGGTGGAGCCAACGGAAACGGAACTGCAGATGCTTTTCGTCACCGTCAGGGCTTCCGGAATCGAACGAAGCAGTTTTTCATCGGAACTTGTGATTCCTCTGTCGACCAGCGCGGAAAAACCGCCCATGATGTCGATCCCCAGATTGTCCGCCGCCCGCTGCAGCGTGCGGGCGATATTCACATAATCCTTTGCCCCTGACCCCGCGGCCACGATAGATATGGGAGTGACGGAAATCCGCCGGTTCACGATCGGGACGCCGTACTCCGAGGAAATCTCCCGGCTGACTTCCGACAAATGTTCCGCCTTCCCGCAGATCGTATCATAAATTTTACGGCAGAGGACCGCTTCATCATCCGCCGCGCATCCGAGGAGGGATATTCCCATGGTGATCGTCCGCACATCGAGCTTATTCTGATCAAACATGCGCTCTGTCGCAAGGATTTCTTCTGTTTCCAGCATGATTCTCTCCTTCAGCCGCGGTCAGATGCGATGCATCGCATAAAATACATCGGCCAGCTGCACTCTTATCTCAACGCCCAGTTCTTCTCCGATTTTTCCCATGGATTTCTGGATTTCCGCCAGCGGACGGTCAGACGCTTCCATATCGCACATGAGAACCATATTGAAAATGCCGTCCACGATGGTCTGTGACACGGTGAGCACATTGATCTTATTTTCCGCAAGGCCTGCCGTCACGCCGGCAATGATCCCCACCCGATCTGCCCCGAGCACGGTAACTACGATTTTTTTCATGAATAGTCTCCCCTTTGCAAATAAATTACTTCATCCATTAAATTTATTATACCATGTTTCCCTTTTTCTTCCGTCTCTTCTCCGCGCCGCCGAAAAAGGACGAAGAAAAGCCTCCTCCTTTTTCTGTTCTGAAATTTTTAAATTGTCATTTTACTTTTTATTTACCGCTATGCCTGTATTTCCACATTCTCATAAAAAAATTTTGTTTTGCTTCTCAAAAAAAGAAACGAAATGTTCTTTCTGATATAAAATTCATTGATAAAAAATACGTTTATAGATTTTGTCAGGATATAATTTCAGAAAAAGAAAGTGTATAATAAAAAGAAATAAAAATCATTCTGTCTGAACTGAAAGAAAGGATGCGCCAATGGAAAAACTCAAATATATTTCCTGGAATGTAAACGGTCTGCGGGCCTGCATGAAAAAAGGCTTCATGGACGCGTTTCTTTCCCTCGACGCGGACTGTTTCTGTCTGCAGGAGACCAAGATGCAGCCGGGCCAAATCGAGCTGGATCTGCCCGGATATGAGCAATACTGGAACAGCGCCGTAAAAAAAGGCTACAGCGGCACTGCGCTTTTCACAAAGAAGCACCCTCTCTCCGTCGCTTACGGCATGGGGATCGGCGAACATGATCAAGAAGGCCGCCTCATCACTGCGGAATTTAATGATCATTACCTCGTCACCTGCTACACCCCGAACAGTCAGCGAGGACTGGCCCGGCTGGACTACCGGATGGCCTGGGAAGATGATTTCCGCCGCTACCTGAATGACCTTGCCGGGAAAAAACCTGTCATCCTCTGCGGCGACCTGAATGTAGCTCATGAAGAGATTGATCTCGCCAATCCGGCGCAGAACCGGAAGAATGCCGGCTTCACCGACGAGGAACGGGAAAAAATGACGGAACTCCTTGCGTCCGGATTTACAGACACATTCCGTCTGCTCCATCCGGAAGAAAAAGAAGCCTATTCCTGGTGGAGTTATTTCGCAAAATCCCGCGAGCGGAACATCGGATGGAGAATTGATTATTTTATCGCCTCTTCCTCGCTTGCGCCGCGCATTCTCGGCGCGTCCATCCACCCGGAGATTTACGGCAGCGACCACTGCCCTGTCGAGCTGATCCTCGGCTGAAAATTTATTTTTTATTTGACGATCTGAAATCGTCCGTTTGTCTGGATTGATTATGCTACAGGAGGTACAGCATGAATCACTCCGATGAAATCGCTCTGCTTGCGAAAGCAGCCGAGGCAGCGGCCCGCGGGAATTTCTCCCCGCCCCTCCCCGAAAGCTGCAGCCCTGCCATGGCGCCCCTTTTATCCTCGTTCCGCGGTCTTCTTGCGGCGCTTGAAAAACAGGCGGAGGAACGGGAAGCGGCAACAAAGCGCCGGGAAAATGCGATCGCCGGCATTGCCCACGATCTGCGGGCGCCGCTGACGACAATCCGCGGTTACACGGAGGCACTTCAGAAAGGGCTGGCCCGCACTCCGGAAAAGGAGCGGGCTTATCTTGCGGCCATTGCGCTCCGGGCACGGGAGCTGTCCGAACGGATTGACACATTGTCTTTTGTCAGCCGCGGTGCCGGACATCTGCCCATCCGCCCTCTACCCACGTCTTTTGCGGCCTTTCTTCGGGAATATCTGGAAGCAAACCGGCCGCTGCTGGAGAGCCGGGCTGCTTCTGTAGCAGCGGATCTGGATCCGTCCGTCATTCTCCCGCTGGATCGCTCTGCGTTTTCCCGCGTGTTGGACAATCTGTTTTCCAACACGCTGAAATACAGGCTGGTTCCGCATTCTTCCATCGTTCTCAGTCTGCGCCGGTCCGGTGAAAACGCCGTCTTTACCTATCAGGACGACGGTCCCGGCATCCGTCCGCAGGAAGCGCTGGAAAAAATCTTCCTTCCCTGGTACCGCGCGCCGGATCAGAAAAAGGCCGGTTCCGGCCTTGGCCTGTACGTCGTTTCCCAGATCGCTGCCGCGCACGGCGGAACAGCCGCTGCGGAAAATCGGGACGGACTGGCCATTACCATTACATTGCCCATCACTGGAGGTATATCATGCTGAACGTACTCATTGTCGAAGACGATACTCTCATCGCGGAACTGGAAAGAGATTTCCTCGAACCGAATAATTATTTCGTGCGCATCGCGGAAAACGGTGAAGAAGCACTGCAGATCATGCAGGAAGTCAAGATCGACGCCATCCTTTTGGACGTCATGCTTCCTGGCGACGACGGCTTCTCCCTCTGCCGCAAAATGCGCGAAAGGACGGACGCGCCGATTCTTTTTGTCACCGCCAGGAAAGAAGAGGTCGATAAGATCCGCGGCCTCGGCCTCGGCGCGGATGATTACATTGTCAAGCCTTTCAGCCCGACGGAACTGGTCGCTCGTCTCCGGGCCCATATCGCTATCCATCAGCGTCTGAAAAAAGTAGACACCGATGCGGCGCCCGTCGAAGAAGGGATCACCATTGATACCCTCACGATCCGTCCGAAAGCCCGTCAGGTCATCCTGGACGGGAAAGATGTGTCTCTCACCGGCAAAGAGTTCGATCTGCTCTGTTTCCTCGTGGAACATCCAAACGAAGTCTTCTCAAAAGAACAGCTTTTCGAAAAGATTTGGAGCCTGGATCCTATCGGGGAACCTGCGACAGTTACCGTTCACATCAATCGTCTCCGCGATAAGCTGAAAGCCATCGCTGGCCGCCCTTATGAACGGATCGAAACCGTGTGGGGCGCCGGCTACCGTTTCCACATGGACTAAGGAGGTTCCTTTGAACATTCTCATCACCGGCGGCGCGGGTTTTATCGGCTCGCACCTGACTGACGCGCTGCTCCGGGAAGGGCATCGGGTCACCGTCATCGACAACCTGTCCTCCGGTTCCCGCCGTTTCCTTTCGGACGACGCGGAATTTATCGAAGCGGATATTCGGGACAGAGACGCGCTCCGCTGTTTTTCCGATCATCATTTTGACGTAGTTTACCATGAAGCGGCGCAGACTATGGTGCCCGCGTCCATCTCCGACCCCTACCACGACGCCGACGAAAACATCATGGGCCTCCTTTCCGTACTGGAAGCGGCCCGCGCTCACGGTGTGAGGAAAATCATCTTTTCCTCTTCCGCCGCCGTTTACGGAGACAACACCGCGCTCCCGCTGAAAGAAGATAAAACGCCCCGCCCGCTCTCTTTCTACGGCCTCACGAAGTGGATAACCGAAAAATACCTGGCTCTCTACAGCAGTCTTTACGGCCTGGACTATACGATCCTCCGCTACAGCAATGTATACGGCCCCCGGCAGGGCGCGAAAGGAGAAGGCGGCGTCATCTATATCTTTTCCCGGCTGCTTGCGGAGGGAAAACCGCTCACGATCTTCGGCACAGGCAAACAGACCCGTGATTTTATCAACGTCCACGATGTCGTCTCCGCCAATCTGGCCGCGCTCACACGGGGCAGCGGCGCCGTCTGCAACGTCAGCACCGGCACGGAAGTGTCTCTGACTGCATTGGCGGAAAAAATGATTGCTCTGTCCGAAAAAAATGTCCCGATACAGTACGGGCCGGCCCGCGCGGGCGATATTTTCCGCTCCTGTCTCTCTCCGTCTCTGGCGCAGGAATGTCTCGGCTGGACGCCTGCGGTCTCCCTTGATGACGGATTGAAAGAAACCATTTCGTTTTTCAATGAGCAGCATGCATAAAGAAAAACTCTCTGCAAAAATTCGATGCAGAGAGTTTTTCTTTATCGGCCGGAAATTTTATAATAAAGAGAGATTCCGCCATGCTCCGGAAGCAGCGGCCCCGATTCACAGCAGGCATTGGGAATCTCCCGATTCATTTTTTATAATAATGGCAGAAAATCATCAAACAAGCTGACAGGAGGAATGCATCATGGAAATCAGAAAACCGATTCCGGGAACCGGCGGCGACCGCTATATTCCTTATGAAGAACGGAGCGGACGGGAATCCGCCGTTTATTTCACGAGGGATCTCTCCGCGGAAGGGCTCAGAAAAATTTTCCGCCGTATCAGCGGAAATCTGGAAGGCCGCGTCGCCATTAAGCTCCACACCGGAGAACCCCACGGCCCCAATATCATTCCCCGCCCGTGGGTAAAGGAGCTGATCGAAAAAGATCTTCCCGGCGCGTCTGTCGTAGAAACCAATGCCTACTACGAAGGCGGCCGCCATACTACGGAACTGCACCGTGAGACGCTGGCAGTCAATGGATGGAACTTCTGCCCCGTCGACATTATGGACGAACACGGAACCGCCATGCTTCCCGTCCGGGGCGGCAAATGGTTCACGGAAATGTCCGTGGGAAAAGATCTCCTTGATTATGATTCCCTCTTTGTCCTGACCCATTTCAAGGGTCACGTGCAGGGCGGCTTCGGCGGTTCTGACAAGAATATCGGCATCGGCTGCGCCGACGGACGCATCGGAAAAGCGATGATCCATACCACGCCCGGCTCCGATGACCAGTGGGATATCAAGACAGAAGAATTTATGGAACGGATGACGGAATCCTCCAAAGCTGTCGTCGACCACTTCGGCAGCCGCATTTCCTTCGTCAACGTTCTCAGAAACATGTCCGTTTCCTGCGACTGCGAAGGCACCGCCGCCGCGCCGGTTGTCACGCCGAATATCGGCATCGTGGCATCTCTCGATATCCTCGCCGTCGATCAGGCGTCCATCGATCTCGTCTATGCGCTCAAAGAAAGCGATCATCATGATTTAGTGGAACGAATCGAATCCCGCCGTGGCCTCCGCCAGCTCAGCTACATGAAAGAGCTGCACATGGGCAATGATAAATATCAGCTCATCGACATCGACAATAAAGATCAGATCATCACGCCTTCCGAAGCGGTGGAACACGTGGTTCCCTTCACTCCGGAAGAATAATCCTGCTGAAAAGAGCGTTCCCGATTTTCGGGGAACGCTCTTTTTTTCTGCGTTTTATTCCAATCCGAGGAGCGCCGCCAGCTGATGCGCTACAGCGTCTTCATTATTCGTGCGCGGCAGGATCACCCGCGCCGCTGCTTTCGCCTCAGGCTCCGCGTTCGCGACAGCATAAGACAGGCCGGTCAGCCGCAGCATGGACGCGTCGTTTTCCGTATTTCCGAAAGACACCATCTCTTCCGGCCGGATGCCCCATTCGCTTCCCAAGCGGGCAAGCGTCCGTCCCTTTGACACGCCTTTTTTATGAACATCCAGAAAAACATCTCCCGGATAGACCATTTCCGCCTCTCCGCCGAAATGGTCCGTCAGATACCGCCGGATCGCTTCCTTCTTTTCCTGATTCGGCTCTACGATGATGAGGCGTGTCGGCGGGACGGAGGGATGATAAAACGCTTCTCCCAGATACACCGGCTTTTTTGTGCGGTACTTCTGACTCTGCCGCTCCTTCTCAGACGGTTCGGGCAGGCAGACCTCATCGTTAATATAGGACTGGACCAGCCAGCCGTGCTTCCGCCCTTCCTCAAGGATTGCCGCCGCCAGCTCCGTGGAAAGCCCCTCCCGTTCCAGTACGCGTCCGGATTCCGCCAGCCCGGTCCATGCGCCGGTATAACAAATCACCGGCACATCGCCGAGACCGAGAAGCCGCGCTTTTTCCCGGGCCGAATCAAACATCCTCCCCGTCGCCACGACGATGCGCAGCCGCTTCGCCGCTTCCGCCGCCACGTCCTTCGTATAGGGAGAAATCGTCATGTCGTCGCGAAGCAGCGTCCCATCCAGATCAATGGCCGCCAATTTCAATTCCATACCAACCCCGCCTTTGAAAATTTATTTTCACATGTTCATTATATCCCGCGTCCCCGGAAAATTCCCATAAGAAAAGCCTGAATCCAGACAAAGATTCAGGCTTTTCTTTTATTCTGTTATTCCGTCACCAGTGTGCCGGTCAGATCCGATACATTCTCTACGCCGCATGCTGTGCCCCATGCGGCAAGTTCTCCGGCGATGCGCGGAATCGCGTCAGGACTCGCCAGCGTCGCGGTGCCGACCTGCACGGCTGACGCTCCGGCCACCATAAATTCCGCCGCGTCTCTGCCGGTCATGATGCCGCCGAGGCCGCATACGGGAATCTTCACCGCTTTCGCGACCTGCCACACCATACGAAGCGCCACCGGTTTCACCGCCGGACCGGACAGACCGCCGGTGATATTCCCCAGAACGGGCTTTCTCGTACGGAGATCAATGGCGATGCCCATGAGCGTATTGATCAAGGAAATCGCGTCAGCTCCCGCCTCTTCCACCGCTTTCGCGATCGACACGATATCCGTCACATTCGGCGACAGCTTGACCATGACCGGCAGATCCGTGTTTGCCTTCACCAGCGCCGTCACTCTCGCTGCCGTTTCCGGATCCGTGCCGAAAGCCATGCTTCCATTTTTCACGTTCGGGCAGGAAATATTCATCTCGATCGCGGAGATACCCGGCACGGAGATCATTTCCGCGACTTTTGCGTACTCCTCTTCCGCATGTCCGACGATATTGGCGATGAGCGGCACGTCATATTGCCGGAGCTGAGGCAGAATGTATTTTACAAAGCGCTCCGCCCCCGGATTCTCCAGACCGATGCAGTTCAGCATGCCCGCGGGCGTCTCCGCCACGCGCACGCCCGCATTCCCTTCCCATGGTTCGCAGGCCAGCCCTTTCAGAGAGATCGCGCCCACGTCCCGATTGAGATCGAGATACCTGCTGTATTCCAGACCGAATCCGAACGTGCCAGAAGCGGCGATGATCGGATTTTTCATATGCATGCCAAGGAAGTCGATGGCGAGATTCATAAAATGACCTCCTTTGAGTTGAATACCGGGCCGTTCAGGCAGACTTTGTAGTGGCCGCTTCCGTCCCTTTTATCACACACGCAGGCAAGGCAGCCGCCGGTACCGCATCCCATCCGGCGTTCCAGTGAAACTTCGCAGCGGATTCCCGCTTCTTCCGCCAGTTCCGCCGTTTTCTTCATCATGATGCCGGGACCGCAGGTAATGACTTCTTCCACATCTCCTTCCGCGAACAGGCCGGGAAGCACGGAAATGGAAAATCCTTTGATCCCGTATGAGCCGTCATCGGTCGTCACAATCAGCTGCCGAAGCGTTTTCGGAAAATAATCTTTCCAGAAGACTTCATCTTTATTTCTCCCGCCGATAGCCACGGTCATCTGTCCCGGTGCCGCTCTTTTCGAGGCAAACAGGATGGGTGCGATGCCGACGCCGCCGCCGACGCCGACCAGATGACCAGCGGGAAGAGTGAAGCTGTTCCCCAGCGGTCCGAGGCTGTCGATGATGTCTCCTTCTTTCATGTGCGACAGGAATTTTGTCCCTTCTCCTACGACGCGGTAAAAGATCTCCACAATGCCCCGGCCCGGATCGGTCCCCGCAATGGAGATCGGGCGGCGAAGCAGATGGACGCCGTCATTAATATGGATATCGATAAACTGTCCCGGCTTCGCCTCAGCGGCGGTGCGCGGCAGTTCGATCTCCATGCGCCAGATCTCCGGCCCTACCAGTTCATGACGCCGGATCGCGCCTTTTTCAATATAGCCCGACACGTTCATTCCTCCTTCACATAGTCCTGCATGGCTTCCACATGAATCACATCCGAAGTGCCCGCCATAACGTTCAGCACTTCCCTCGCCGTATCAAGGGACGTCAGACAAGGGATCGCCAGTTCTACCGCGATGCGCCGCAGGTCATAGCCCTGCTGCTCGATCTCGGTGCCGTAGGAAATGGTATTGATCACTGCATCCACACGGCCGGACTTGAGATACTTCTCGCAGTTTTCCCCTTTTTCATTCATCTTTTTGATGATCTCAGCAGGGATGCCCTTTTCCCGGAAATACGCGCCGGTGCCGGACGTGCAGATGATATGATAACCTGCCTCCACAAATCCTCTGGCCAGTTCGGACGCTTCTTCCTTATCTCTGTCGCTGACGGTAATGAGAATGTTTCCTTTCGCCGGCACGCCCAAATTGGAGGCAACCACCGCTTTGTACAGCGCCTCCTGATAGGTATGGCCGATGCCCATGACTTCGCCGGTGGATTTCATTTCCGGTCCCAGCTTGATCTCTACAAGACCGAGTTTGGAGAAAGAGAATACCGGCGCTTTGATCGCCACATACGGCTTCGGCGGCATGAGTCCCAGCGGGATGCCGAGAGAAGCGAGGGACTCGCCCAGCGCGACCCGGACAGCACATTCTACCATATTGATGCCCGTGACTTTGCTCATGAACGGCACCGTACGGGACGCGCGCGGATTGACTTCGATGACGTAGACTTTGCCGCCGACGACAATGAACTGGATATTGACGAGGCCTTTCACATTCATCGCGCAGGCGATGTCTTTCGTATATTTTACGAGCGTGTCAATGATCTCCTGAGACAGGTGCTGCGGCGGATAGACCGCGAAGGAATCTCCGGAATGGACGCCCGCTCTTTCGATCTGTTCCATGATGCCGGGAATGCATACGTTGATCCCGTCGGAGATTGCGTCTACCTCCACTTCCCGTCCGACCATGTACTGGTCGATGAGAACAGGATGTTCATGAGAGGCAACGACAGCTTCCCGAAGATACTGCCGCAGCTCTGCCTCATCGTAAACGATCTGCATGGCTCTTCCGCCGAGAACGTAGCTCGGGCGGACGATCAGCGGATATTCCAGCTCTTTCGTCTTCTCCATCGCTTCCTCGATGCTTTCGACGAGGCATCCCTTCGGGCGGGGAATGCCCAGCTGTCCCATGAGCGTATCAAAGCGTTCCCGGTCTTCCGCCAGATCGATGCCCTCATTGGACGTGCCGATAATGCGCACGCCCTGTCTGGCCATGGGCGTCGCCAGATTGATGGCCGTCTGCCCGCCGAACTGGCAGATCACGCCTTCCGGCTTTTCTTTTTCAATGATTTCCATCACGTCTTCTTCCGTGAGCGGCTCGAAATACAGCGCATCCGACGTGTCGAAATCCGTAGAGACCGTTTCCGGGTTGTTGTTGATGACAATGGATTTCTTCCCGGCTTTGCGAAGCGCCCACGACGCATGGACAGAGCAGTAATCAAATTCGATACCCTGGCCGATACGAATCGGACCGGAGCCGAAGACGACCACGGAATTGCTGCCCTGCGGCTTCACTTCATCTTCTTGTCCGCAGGTGGAATAATAATACGGCGTATGCGCTTCAAATTCCGCGGCGCACGTATCGACCATCTTGTAGTCCGGATGAATATTGAGCTTCTTCTTCAGCCGGGTCACCGCCTTCACGTCTTCGGGAATGAAGTGCGCGATGGCGCTGTCAGGCATCTGAATCCGTTTGGCGTTGCGGAGTGTGTCTTCATTGAGGCCTTCCTTGCGGAGCCGCTCTTCCGCCATGATGATGTTCTTGATCTTATACAGGAAGAACAGATCGATCTTCGTGATCCGATTGATCTCCTCCGGTTCGATACCGCGCCACAGCGCTTCCGCAATAACGAAGAGGCGCTCATCATCCACGCGGTGCAGGAGGCATTTGATGTCATAAAGAGACTGGTTGTCCAGTTTGGCCAGATGAATATATCCCTCGCCCACTTCCAGACAGCGGAGCGCTTTCAGGAGCGCGCCTTCAAATGTCCGGTCAATGGCCATAACTTCGCCGGTCGCTTTCATCTGCGTCCCGATCTCGCGGTCGGCGAGCGTAAATTTCTCAAATGGCCAGCGGGGGAACTTCAGCACCACATAATCGATGGACGGCTCGAAGCAAGCCTTCGTATTTCCTGTAATCGCATTGGTAATCTCATCAAGGTGCATGCCGAGAGCGATCTTTGCCGCTACTTTCGCTATCGGATAGCCCGTCGCTTTCGATGCCAGCGCGGAAGAACGGCTGACGCGCGGATTGACTTCGATGACGTAGTAATGATTGGTACGGGAGTCCAGCGCATACTGCACATTGCACCCGCCTTCGATTTTCAGGTACCGAATGATGTTGATGGACGCGGTACGGAGCATCTGGAACTGCTCGTCAGTCAGCGTCTGCGTCGGCGCGACGACGATGGAGTCTCCCGTGTGGACGCCTACAGGATCCACGTTTTCCATGGAACAGACGATGATGCAGTTGTCCGCGCTGTCCCGCATGACTTCAAATTCGATTTCCTTCCATCCCGCGACGCTTCTTTCCACAAGAATCTGATTGATCGGAGAAAGTTTGATGCCGCGGTTGGCAATTTCTTCCATTTCATACCGGTCGTGAGCAATACCGCCGCCGGTACCGCCGAGCGTGTATGCCGGACGGATGATCACCGGATAGCCGATCTTATCGGCAAATGCTACCGCCGGTTCCAGTTCTTCAAAAATTTCCGATTCCGGCACGGGCTGATGGATCTCTTCCATCGCTTCCTTAAAAAGCTCCCGGTCTTCCGCATGCTGAATCGCGTGGAGCGACGAGCCGAGCAGCTTCACATTATATTTATCCAGCACGCCCGCTTTGGCCAGCTGCACCGCCATATTCAGCCCCACCTGGCCGCCGAGGGTCGCAAGGAGCGCATCAGGCCGCTCTTTTCTGATGACCTCTGTCACGAACGGCAGGGTGATCGGTTCGATATACACGCGGTCCGCGATATCCGCATCCGTCATGATCGTGGACGGATTGCTGTTCACCAGGACGACTTCAATGCCTTCTTCCCGCAGCGAACGGCAGGCCTGCGTCCCCGCATAGTCAAATTCCGCCGCCTGTCCGATGATGATCGGGCCCGACCCGATGACCAGGACTTTTTTCACATCTGGATTGATCATTTGCCGGATGCCTCCTTCATTGCCTCTTTAAACTGCGTGAAAAGATAGAAATTATCCGTCGGTCCCGGCGCTGCTTCAGGATGGTACTGGACCGCCTGGATGGGAAGCGTCTTGTGGCGGAAGCCTTCGATGGTCCCGTCATTGACGCTGCGGTACGTCACTTCGAGGCAGTCCGGCAGTCCTTCGTCAGATACAGCGTAGCCGTGGTTCTGGCTCGTAATGTAGACGCGTCCTGTGCGGAGGTCCTTTACCGGATGATTGGCGCCGCGGTGCCCGAAAGGCAGTTTGAAAGTATGCGCGCCGAAAGCCAGCGAGAGCACCTGTATCCCCATGCAGATGCCGAAGATCGGCTTCTTCCCGATGAGCTGCTTCACCGTATCCACCACATAGGTCAAATCCTGCGGATCGCCGGGTCCGGGGGAGAGGAAAATTCCGTCGGGATCATTGGCGAGAAGTTCCTCCGCAGAGGTGTGCGCCGGGAATACATGCACCGTGCAGTCATTGGCCGCAAGACTCGCCAGAATATTGTGTTTCAGTCCGCAGTCGAGGAGCGACACCTGATATTTCCCGGAGCCGTATGTGTACGGCATGGATGTAGTCACCCGCTCCACCTGGTCATGATGCAGCGGCCGGGCCAGCATCTCGCGGATCTCATCCTCCGTCCGTTCCGCGCTCACGATGATCCCTTTCATGGTGCCTTTGCTGCGGAGCATTCTTGTGATGGCGCGGGTATCCACATTGTACAGGCAGGGCACACGGTATCTTTCGATAAAATCGGAGATCGGCTCTTTGCACTCCCAGTTGCTCGGATGGAAGCAGAGCTGATCGACCACATATCCGGCCGCCGCAGGTTTCGGGTTCTGCATGAAATTATTGTTTGCCCCGTAATTTCCGATCAGCGGGTACGTGAGCGTGAGGATCTGCCCCTCATAAGACGGGTCGGTAAAGCATTCCTGATAGCCGGTCATGCCCGTATTGAATACGACTTCGCCGCAGCCTTCCGCTGTGCCGAGCAGTTCTCCCTCAAAGCGCGCTCCGTTTTCCAGAATCAAAAAGCCATTCATTTCAAGACCTTCCCTTCCTTCATGACGATTTCGCCGTCCACCACGGTCAGCACGGCCCGGCCTTTCAGCGTCATGCCCTCAAACGGCGTGAACAGCGATTTGGTATACAGATCTTTCCCGTGCACCGTCCATTCTTTTTCAGGATCGATGACCGTCACATCGGCCGCCGCGCCTTCTTTCAGAATCCCGCCTTCCACATGGAGAAGCTTCGCCGGATTGACGGACATCAGCTCCGCGATGCGGTCGATGGTGATCTTCCCTTTGTGGTACAGCTCCGTCATGACTGCGGACAGAGACGTTTCCAGACCGGCGATGCCGTTGGGCGCGCTGCAGAAAGGCGCGTCTTTTTCTTCATTCGTGTGCGGCGCATGGTCGGTAATGATCGCGTCGATCGTGCCGTCCATGACGCCTTCGATGAGCGCCTGCCGGTCTTCTTCCGTGCGGAAAGGCGGCGCCATCTTGAATGCCGTATTGTAGTCCTTCAGATATTCGTCGGTAAAGAACAGATGCTGCGCCGTCACTTCTGTCGTGACAGGCAGGCCTTCCGCTTTTGCCTCGCGGATGTATCTCAGCGCATTTTTCGAGCTCACATGGGCGATGTGCATGGGGCATCCCGTCAGCCGGGAGAGAATGATGTCTCTGGCCACCGCTAGATCTTCCGCTGCCGCCGGGCGCCCGGTCACGCCCATGCTGTGGGAAACTTTACCTTCATTCATATGGCCGGCGCTGCACATGGACGTATCTTCCGCATGGTCAATGACGATCCGCCCGAACATATTGGCGTATTCCATGGCGCGGCGCATGAAATTCGCATTTTCCACATACCGTCCGTCGTCGGAGAACGCGGCGACGCCGGCGGCAGCCATGTCGCCCATTTCAGACAGTTGTTTCCCTTCCAGTCCGACAGAAAGCGAGCCGATAATGCTCACCTTGACGACGCCCGCTTCTTCGGCCCGTTTCTGAAGCGCCCGCACGACGACCGCATTGTCGATGACCGGCTTCGTATTCGGCATGGTCGCGACGCGCGTCACGCCGCCTGCCGCTGCCGCCTGCGTCCCGCTGTGCATATCTTCTTTTGCTTCCTGTCCCGGCTCGCGGAGATGGACATGCATGTCGATCAGTCCTGGCAGGACAAAGCAGCCTTTCGCATCGTAGACTTCCGCCGCGGCATCTTCCGCGCTTCCGCCCACAGCCAGGATCTTCCCGTCCTCAATCACCACATCCCCGATCTCATGCTGGTTCGCCGCGGGATTTACAATCGTTCCGTTTTTAATAATCAGTTTCAAGATCTTTCCCCTCCGTCATTGTCAAATACAGAAGCGCCATGCGGATGGCCACGCCGTTCCGCACCTCTTCCTGGATCATGGACTGTTCGTCATACGCCACATCATAAGCGATCTCCACGCCCCGGTTCATCGGTCCCGGATGGAGCACCGCCGCACCGGGTTTTGCCAGCGCGAGCCGTTCCTTCGTCAGGCCGAAGAGGCGGGAATATTCCCGAAGCGTCGGCAGGAATCCCGCTGCCGCCCGTTCCAGCTGGATGCGGAGCACATTCACCGCATCCGCGCCGCGAAGAGCGTCCTCTATCGTATCATCTATGATCACGCCCATTTCTGCCAGCTCCTTCGGAACCAGTGTGCGCGGGCCGAAAAGATGGACTTCCGCCCCCATTTTCAGGAATCCATAGATGTCGCTCCTCGCTACGCGTGAATGCAGGATATCTCCGAGGATCACATACTTCATCCCTTTAAAGGGTATACCCGCCTGCCGCACGGTGTAGAGATCGAGCAGCGCCTGGCTGGGATGGGCATGCGCGCCGTCGCCGGCATTGAATACAAGAGGCGTCCTCACTCTCGGGCTGGATGCCTTGGACGCAAAAACAGCGGCGCCCTCTGATAAATCACGAATAATCACAGCGTCGATCCCCATGGCAGAAACTGTCAAAAGAGTATCCCGCATGCTTTCGCCCTTCGTCATTGAGCTGCCGCTTTTTGTAATATTGACCACGTCCGCGCCCAGGTATTTCCCTGCAAATTCAAAAGAACTGCGCGTACGGGTCGATGCTTCAGAAAATACGGTCACAATGGATTTCCCTTTGAGGTAATCCTTTTTCTTATTCCCCGAAAGCACGATCTTTTTCATTTGATCCGCCACATGTAAAACACGCTCAATCTCGGCCGCTGAAAAATCTTCCATACCGAGAATGGAACGTCCCGTCAACGAAACACTCTCCATGTCTGCCTCCTTCCCCTGCACTCCGGAAAGAACCGGGCACTTTTCGCAAAAAGCATGAGCCCGGCCTTCTAAAGTGCCGAAAACACATTCCTATAAATAATATCGAACAGGCAGTCAAAATTCAAGGGAAAATTTATTCAGTGCGCTTTCTCCGCGCCCTCCGCAAAGGACACGGCGGCTGTAATGACGCGGCGGAAAGACTGCGGGATATCCTCTTCCGCCAAGTGCAGCCCGATGGCGCGCCCGATAATGACGCCTTTATTGCCGTAGAGCCAGGCAAAATAGTAAAATTCCTGCGCTTTTATATCCCGGCCGGAAATATTTTCCAGTTTTCTGGGGCGATTCGTATACCGCTGAAGCCCCAGCTTCTGACTGGCTTTCTTCACCAGCGAAGCAGAAACATAGGTTCCGCTCTCCCCGGCGTCGCGGATCACGGCATCGAGAAGGCGCCGCTTGTTCCGTGCAAGGCATGTCTCTACAACATCCATTTCATAGCAGATATTATCTGTATAGAAAATGTAGGGCGACGGCTTTTTCCCGTCGATCACGTCCCGGTCATACAGACACACCGCCGGCACATGGAAGCGACGGATCAGCTGCGCGATCTTGCCGATGGAGCTCTCTCCTCTCGCATTGATGAGGCAGATCCCGTAATAGTCGAAATCTTTTTTCATGGTGCGGGCAAAATATTCAAAAGAGCCGTACTCCGTCTCGCCTTCCACAAGCACGGCGCACCGGGAATACAGCGCTTCCTTCACTTCTGGGAAATGCATGATCAAGTGCTTCTCGATCTCCCGGTCAAAGCGGAAGGAAGAGCCGCACGCCGCCTGCACCTGTTTATTTTCGTCCCAGTAAAACCGGATGATAGAGCGGTAATCATTGATCAGCGCGTCCGTGGAATGGGTCACCACGAAGATCTGACCGTCCAGACCGTCGATCCCGAGCAGCTCTTCCAGGATATGTACAAAAAACGGGATCTTATTATTCATGATCCGCTGCAGGAACGACAGCACCGCCCGCTGCATATAGGGATGCAGGTGATGCTCCGGCTCATCAATACTGATAAGGACAGGAAGAAAACGCCGTCCCTTGGCATCTGTCATCACGATTTCCTCAAAAGGCACGGCGCGGCTCTTCTTCTTCTGATACAGCTGACTCAGCACATAGATCCCGATAGCGAATAAGATCTGGATCGTGCTTTTCCGCCCGCCGCCGCCGTAATTCGTCCCGTAGATCGCCCGGATCAGCTGCAGCGCCGCCGACTCCGGCGGTCCCGACAGATCCACCTCGATTCCTTCGCTCTGAAGAATCTTCTGTACGGTCAGAGCTTCGCTGTCCCTGCAGCTTAGACAGGCGCGGAACAATTCGCCGATCTCCTCCGCAATTTCTCTCTGCGTTTCCCGCTGCGACGCCTCTGCCAGCGAGTGAGGGATATAGTACATGCGCCGAATAAATTCCAGCGGCAGTTTCTCCCCGGTCTCCGCATTAAAAAGCGACGGCATGACCTCCCGAACCGACTGTCTCAGCTCGATGCACACTTCCTCCGGATCATTTCTGTCCCCGTCGGACAGCGTATAGACGATCCGTATCGGCTTTGATGGATCCAGAAAGTCTCTTTCCTGAAAGCCGCTTCCTGAAAGGGATGTCTTCAGCAGGTCGAGAAAATTGCTCTTCCCGATATTGTTGTCCCCCACAAGATAATTGATCCGGTCATTGAAATACATCGTCACATGATGGAACGTCCGGTAATTTTCAATTTCTATTTTCGCAAGATACATAGCCTTCTCCTCCGCCGGGCGGCGCGTGACTGCCATTTCTGTTTCATTTTATTATTTTTATTATATCATTTCCCTGTGCCTGAAATGAATCCGTCCATTCACTTTTCGCATTTCTTTTCCGCCGTCCTCCTGTTTCCGTCTGCGCCCCCAGGCGAATTCTCTTGCGAAAACCGCTTTCCCGATGACGCGCGGCACGGAAATATCCCGCTCCCATCCTGTTTCTGCCAGCAAAAAAGCTCCCGAAGGAGCTCTTTCACTGATTATTTTTTCCCGTCGCGTTTCGAAAGGATCGCGTCCATCGTCTTCATAGGACACATAGGGCCGCACATGGTGCAGGTCTTCTCGTCTTCCGGGCGGCTGCTCTCGCGGTAGCGCTTCGCTTTGGCCGGATCGAGCGAAAGGCGGATCATTTCCGGGAAATCCACCTTCTGCCGGGCGCGGCTCATGGCTTCGTCCCATTCGGCGGCCCCGGGGATTCCCTTTGCCAGATCCGCCGCGTGGCAGGCGATCTTCGAGGCAATGATGCCTTCCCTCACGTCGTCCACATCTGGCAGACGAAGATGCTCCGCCGGTGTGACATAGCAGAGGAAATCCGCGCCTGCCGCCGCGGAGAGCGCCCCTCCAATGGCTGCCGTGATATGGTCGTACCCCGGCGCGATATCCGTCACGATCGGGCCTAGCACATAGAGCGGCGCGCCGTGACAGAGCTTCTTCGCCACTTCCACATTCATGCGCACATCATTGATCGGCATATGGCCGGGACCTTCCACCATGATCTGCACGCCGGCCTCTCTCGCGCGGAGCACCAGTTCGCCCAGATTGACGAGCTCCGAGATCTGCACGGCATCCGTCGAATCGTGGCCGCTCCCGGAACGGCAGGCGTCGCCGAGAGACAGCGTCACGTCATAGGTACGGCAGATCTCCAGCAGGCGGTCATACTGCGCGTAGAAAGGATTTTCCTTTCCTTTCATGTACATCCATGCGAAAAGGATAGAGCCGCCGCGGGATACCAGATGAGTCAGACGGCGGTTGCGAAGCACATGGCCCGCCACTTCCTGATTGATGCCCGCGTGAATCGTCATGAAGTCCACACCGTCTTTCGCGTGCTTCTCCACTACGGAAAAAAGATCGTCCTCGTCCATATCTTTCAGCCCTTTGTCAAGCAGCCCCACCGCGTCGTACATCGGCACCGTGCCGATCGCTGCAGGACTGTTCGCGACGAGCCATTCCCGGAAAGGCGCTGTCTTCCCGTAGCACGACAGATCCATGATCGCTTCCGCCTTCATATCCGCCGCGAGCTGCGCCTTCTCCTTCTCCGTCTCATAGTTGCACACGTCCCGGGATATGCCGAGATTCACATTCATCTTCGTGCGGAGCCCCCTGCCGATGCCCCAGGGATGGAGCGATTTGTGCAGGACATTGGCCGGGATGACTACCGTGCCCTCGGCGACCCGCGCCCGCACCGTCTCCACATCCAGATGCTCCTCTGCTGCCACGATCTCCATTTCCTCCGTGACGATCCCCTGTCTCGCCGCTTCCAGCTGCGTCATAGATTCCTCCTGTTTTCATACGAAAAAAAAGTCCGCACAGGCGGACTGGTTCTGCTTCCTTACGGCAGTACAGACTGCATCAAGTTCAAAGGGTCGGTTCTCCGCCTCTCAGCCTTTCGGCTCCCCCAGCATTGGTCTTATTATATGCGCGCCCGCCCGGTATGGCAACTCTTTCCGCTTGACAAAGAAGCGGCCCCTGCGTACGCTGATAAAAAATACGGGAAGGAAACAGCTGATCATGAAACACGAAAAAAAGACAAATGTCATGCGCATCCTCGACAAAGCGGGGATCGTCTATGAGACAAAAGATTACGAATATGATGAAAACGATCTCTCCGGCGTCCACGCCGCGGAGGCTCTCGGCTTCGACCCGGACATGGTCTTCAAGACCATCGTCGTCCGGGGAGACCGCACTGGTCCGGTCGTGCTCTGCCTGCCTTCGGAAAAAGAGCTCGATCTGAAAGCGGCGGCCCGTGTCAGCGGAAACAAAAGCGTCGTCATGCTCCATGTGAAAGACCTCCCCGGCCTCACCGGCTACATCCGCGGCGGCTGCTCGCCCATCGGAATGAAAAAGCAGTTCCCCACCTACATTGACGCTGCCTGCCGAGATCACGAAAAGATCAGCGTCAGCGCGGGCCAGCGCGGAAAGCAGGTCCTCCTCGCACCGTCCGACCTCATCCGCTTTATCGGAGCTCACGTAGAAGACATCACGCAGAAATGAACAAATAAAAAGCCCCGCTCTTTTTACCGAGCAGGGCTTTTTTCATTTAGCCTTCCGTTTCCTTCATGGCCTTTGCCATCTCGCTGGCGTCATACAGACGGATGCGGGAAAAAGATTTGCCTTCCGGCAGACGGATCACATGTTCAAAGATCGGATAGACCTGCAGATCCATGGAATCCGCCCGGATGTCCAGCAGGTGTCCGCCGGCGGTGCAGTCATCCGTCATGAAGTGGAAATGCCAGAAAGGAATATTCACATTCATCATGAATTTCGGGAAAAGGAAACCGAAGACAGAGCCGGACACATGCTCTTTCTTATAGATCTTCTGCTCCTTCGCCGCTTCTACCAGCGTCGGATAGGGCTTTTCCTGCCGCCCGATGCTGCGGATCTCCACTGCCGCGTCGTCTACATGACCTTTCACCGCGTAAATGATATTGGGGTCTTCCAGCGTCCATGCGCCGAGCTTCTCCTCCAGATCCGCTGCCGTCTTCAGCTCTTCTATCCGGTGCAGCGGCGCGAACTGATCGAAATACGTGACCTGCGCGAAAGAGACCATCGCATCGGGAGAGACTTCCTCCACCGTGCCGTCTTCCCGGCAGTTATACGCCTTGTGATTGAAAACGATGAGCTCGCCGCCGAGCCCTTCAAAGGTGCCGATGCCGAAATCCCCGCGGCGGAGCAGCTCCTTTACGGGGATGACGCCCTCCATGACGCCCTGCATCAGCGCGTCGATGACCGATACCTGATACACCGAATGTGTATTGATCCAGCGTTCCTTACGAAATCCCATTGCACTTCCTCCTTTTTGTGTATATCGGAAATTTTCCGTCTTCAGATTCTTATTTTTATTATACATGAAATCCTCCCCTGAAAAAAAGCACAAAAAAACTGCCGCATCATGCAGCAGTCTTCTTTCTGGTGCCGAGGACCGGAATCGAACCGGTACGTATCTCACGATACGAGGGATTTTAAGTCCCTTGCGTCTGCCAGTTCCGCCACCCCGGCATATCTGTAAAAACCCCCGTAAAGGGGGTCATTTTTTAATGGAGGCGGCACCCAGAATCGAACTGGGGATAAAGGTTTTGCAGACCTCTGCCTTACCGCTTGGCTATGCCGCCATTGTGGAGCGGAAAACGGGACTCGAACCCGCGACCCCCACCTTGGCAAGGTGGTGCTCTACCACTGAGCTACTTCCGCATACGGCAACGATATGATTATATCATATCTTCTGGGCTTGTCAAGCGATTTTTGAAATTTCTTTCATTTCATTTGACCGGCCCGTCGGCCACGTTCAACAGTGTATCATACCGCATCTGCTCTGTCAAGAAAGTTTTTTACTTTTCTGTGAGAGATGCTGCGCCATGATCCGCGCTCTCTTCCGCTCTTCAGAAGATGACGGCAGTTATGATTATATATGACTTTTCCCCATTTGGCAAGAGCTCCCGCGCATTTTCAGAAAAGGAGATCCTGTTTTGTGCCGAAGACCTTCATCTGCCGCCCGAAGAGCGAATCCTGCCGTTCCGTGAAATAGCCCAGGTAGAGGGCCGCCGTATTTTCCCCGTCCGGCGACTCGCTGCTGGCGCTTCCGTAGGCGGTGCTGTCCAGCAGAAAACGCCCGTCCATGGGGGTGAAATCTTCGGAGAGGGCTTCCAGCATGGCCGCCGCGAAGGGCGAGATGCCGTCCGCCGGAATGGGGAGCCCCGCCGTGGAGCCCGCTCTCACGAGGATGGATTCCGCCTTTTTCCCCGCCGCCGTCGTCCCCGGGCCGACTTCAAAGGGGCAGGTGAAGAGCGCTTCCGCGTCGAGGTATTCCACGCCGGCGAGGAAGCAGAAAAGAGACACCGCGTCTTCCGGGCGGACAGCCAGCGCCCGCAGGTCATCTTCCCCGTTTTCCGTCCGCACGAGGGAGAGCACTTTTTCTCCCGCTTTCTCCCACGCCGCGCCGGAAGCGGTGCAGAGCCCGCGCCATTTCTCCAGCAGCATGCCGTATGTCAGCGGAGCGCTGTCCCCGCTGTCGGGGATATGAAAATAGTGCGCGCTGAACTGCGCTTCCGCATTGGCTTTTTCTAGGAAATGATCGGACGCGCCGGCGTCGCGGAGGCGCGCTTTCAAGTAGACCGGCGGTACGCCCATATCGATGAGCCCGCCGCAGAGCATATCCGGCGTCAGTCTGCCGTAGCAGCGAATAAAAAGAGCTTTCATTTATTTCACGTCCTCTCTCTGCCTGCCGTGACCGGGACCGTCTTCCGCCACGTCCACGCCGCCCGCGCCGAAGGTCGCCATGAGATTCAGCATGCACAGCGACGCGTCGAGGAGCGACAGGCCCAGCGCGGAGCCGAAGCCTTCCGCCTCGTCAAATCCGTAGTGCAGGTAGCCTTCCATGCCCAGTTTCTGCATCTGCATCCGGTGCACCGGCTCTTCATAGACCGCCGACGGGAACACATAGTCCCGGATCTCCGGATAGACCGTCACCGCGCCCAGCACGGCCGCGCCGGTCACGGCATTGTCAAAGACCACCGCCATGCGCTCCCGCGCCGCCTGCACGGTGAAACCGAAGAGCGCCGCGATCTCCGCCGAGCCCACCTGGGCGAGCACGCCGCACGGGTCTTCCGCGAAATCCCCCACCGAGGCGAGGTGAAGGGCCAGTCCTTTTTTCAGGGACGCCGCGGCGAGCTCCTTCTTCAGGATCGCCGCCGTCACGGCGAGAGCCGAGAGCATGGCCCGCTCCCCGATATTTCCGAGACCCGCCGCGGTGACGCCCTGCGCCGCCAGTGTTTTGGCCACGGACATGCCCGTCTGGATGGCTTTTGCCGCCGCTTCTTCCGTCATGGCGGGGCTCCCGCGGTGAGTGCCCCGCACCGCTTTCTGCACGAGCACGCCGGGAATAGCTGCGGATTCTTTTTCGAGGCCCACATCGATCACATACACCGCCGCCCCGATCTGGCGGGCCGCCGCGTTCACCGGGCCGTAGCCCTGGGCGACGAGCGCCGCCTCATTGTAGCTCTTCAGCCCCTTCGTCTCGTTGCCGCTGCCGTCCGCCGCGGTGTCCCCGCAGAAGATGACCACCGCTTTTTTCAGAAACGCCGGCTTCTTCTCCCCGCGGATCCCCGCGAGGCGCACTGCCATGTCTTCGAGCCGCCCCAGCGAGCCGAGGGGCTTCGTGAGATTGTCCACATAGAGACGGCACGCCTCCATGATCTCCTGATCCAAAGATTCCACCGTCTTCATTCGTCCGCCCCCTCGATCTCTTCATCCGTGGCGCATTCCCGGTACACGAGGAGCGCCGTGTCGAGCATCTTCATCTGGATCGCCGCGCCGGACGCTTCGCCCAGGCGGAAGCCCAGATCCACATATTCCGCAAGTCCCAGCGCCGCCAGCGCCTTCTTATGCGCCTGCTCCCGGGAGCGGTGCGACGCCATCACGTAATGGATGGACTCCGGCGCGAGCGCCCTGGCGATGAAAGCGCACGCCGTCGTATTGAATCCGTCAATGACCGTCACGGCCCGGCCCGCCGCCGCGCCGAGGATGACGCCCACGAGACAGCCGAATTCAAAGCCCCCCACCTTGGCAAGCACATCGAGCCCGTCGTCGGGATTGGGCTGATTCACATCGAGCGCCTGCTGGACGAGCTCCACCTTGCGGCGGAGACGCTCGTCGGAAATATTCGTCCCCCTGCCGGTCACCTCGACGGCGTTCCACCGGTTGAAAGCGCCGATGATGCACGCCGCCGACGCCGTATTGGAAATGCCCATCTCGCCGATGAGGAAGACCCGGTATCCTTCCCCGATTTTTTCCGAGGCGATCTCGATGCCCGTCTCCACGGCCCGCACCGCTTCTTCCCGGCTCATCGCGGGGCCTTCGGACATGTCCTCCGTGCCCCAGGCGATCTTTCTGTCGAGAAGGCCCGGCGTGCCGCTCATATCATGGGCGATGCCCATATCGACGACCACCATATCCGCGTTGCAGTATGCCGCCAGCGCGTTCGCCCCCGCTCCTTTGGAAACGAGGTAATTTTTCGTCATCCCCACCGTGGTGGAGACGGGATAGGCGGAAATATTGTGGCGGGCGATGCCGTGATCGGCGCTGGCGATCACCATGCACCGCTTCGGGATGTCCGGCGCGTCCGTTCCCACCGCGCCCGCGTACTGCACGGCCATGTCCTCCATCTTGCCGAGCCCGCCCATGCCGAGATATAAATGACGCCACCGCGTCCGCACCCGGCGCATCGCCTCTTCATCGAGCGGGCGGATCGCTTCCAGCGTTTCGTCTAAAAGTCCCATCTGACCTCCTGATCTCCGCTTCCGCGGAGGAATCATCAAAAATTTTTCAGCTTCCCTTATTATAGCAGAAAAGGAAAAATCGCCGCCCGATGAGGAGCGGCGCGGGGAAATCCGCCGGAAAATTTCCCGCCTTGTTTCCGCCGGGGGAAATCTCTACAATAGGAATAAGAAATGCCTCTTTATTTTTTCTGCGCAGAGGAGGTCAGAAGATGGACTTTGAAAAACTGTATATCGACGGCGAGTGGACGCCCGCTTCGTCCGGCGAATGGATCGATGTGGAAAATCCCGCGGACATGAAGATCTTCGCCCGCGTGCCCCGCGGCGCGGCGGAAGATATCGACCGGGCGGCGCGCGCCGCGAAGGCCGCTTTCCCCGCGTGGGCCGCGAAGCCTTTATCCGAGCGCATCGCCCTCATGGAAAGATTCCTCGCCATTTTCCGCTCCCAGGAAGAAGAGATCATTGACCTGGAGATCAAAGAGCTCGGCGCGCCGTGGGCTTTCGCGAAATCGTCGCACTGCGAATACCAGTACACCCGCGTCCGCTCTTACATCGACCTCGCACCGGAAGTGCCCATGGTCGAAAAAATGCCTCTCTCCACGGTCTATCGCGAGCCGGTGGGCGTCATCGGCTGCATCACGCCGTGGAACTATCCCCTCGGCCAGGTGGTGCAGAAAGTCATTCCCGCGCTCCTCATGGGGAATACGGTCGTCCTGAAGCCGTCGCAGCACACGCCGCTCTCGTGCTACCTCATGGCGGACGCTTTCGACCGGGCGGGATTCCCGAAAGGCATATTCAATATGGTCACCGGCCGCGGCGCGGAAGTGGGCGATGCCATGGCGACCCATCCGATGATCGACATGATCTCTTTTACCGGCTCCACCTCGGGAGGCATCCAGGTCGCCCGGCAGGCGCTCGGCACGGTAAAGCGCATCACCCTTGAACTGGGCGGGAAGTCTCCGGATATCTTCCTCCCCATGGACGACTACGATACCGCCATCCGGTGCTGCTTCAATTCCATCTTCCTCAATTCCGGCCAGACCTGCACGGCCCTCTCCCGCCTCATCATCCCGAAATCGGAAGAAGCGAAGATCGAGGCGCGCCTCGCCGCCATTGTGAAAGAATACACCGTGGGCGATCCCGCTGATCATTCCGTGAAAGTCGGTCCCCTCGCCTCGCTCTCCCAGTACAGGAAGGTCCGGAGTTATATCGAAAAAGGTTTGTCCGAAGGAGCGCGGCTCCTCGCCGGCGGCGTGCCGGGCGATCCCGTCCGCGGCTACTATGTGGAGCCGACCATCTTCACCGGCTGCACCATGGACATGACCATCGCCAGAGACGAGATCTTCGGCCCCGTGCTGTGCGTCTTCACCTACGAGACGGAAGACGAAGCCGTGGCCCTCGCCAATGACACCCGCTACGGTCTCAATGCCGCCGTGTACGGCCCGAAGAAAAGAGCCGTCGCCGTCGCGAAAAAGATCCGCGCCGGGAACGTGTATATCAATGACAGCCCCCGCGACACCGCCGCGCCTTTCGGCGGCTACAAAGAATCGGGCCTCGGCAGAGAAGGCGGCGTGTACGGCATGCTGGAATTCACGCAGCAGAAAGCGCTCTTTGACACCTGCGCCGAATAAAAGAAAGGATATCCCATGAATCGACTCCTTTGCCGCATCCTCCTCACGGCGCTCCTCATCGCCGCCGCGGCGGCGGCCTTCTACTTCGGCTACTGGCGGGGAACGCCTAATTACGCCGCCGGAGAGATCCGTCAGGCCGTAGTCAATAAAGACTACCAGCTCTTCCAGGAGCGCGTCGATCTCCGCCGCGTCTACGGCTACGCCCTGGACGACATCGCCGCGGAGATCGCCGAAACCGGCAGCACGGGCGAGCGCTTCGCCTCGGGCTTCATGAAAGCCCTCAAAAAGCCCCTCGTGGACGAGCTCATCCGCCAGACGGAAAAGAAATTCCGCCAAGACGCTCCGGAAAGCGGCTCCCCCCTCTCCGTGCTGGCTGACACCGCCGAGACCTACGTCGGCTCCGCCGCCATTTCCCTCACGGACATTTTCGACATCCGCGAAGAAAACGGCATGACCGTGGCCAGCGTCCGCCTCCGCGACAAAGACCTGGACCGCGATTTCATCTGGCAGGTGCAGATGGAGAAAGACGTGAACGGCGCCTGGATTGCCGTGCGCGTGCTGAATCTCCGGGAATACCTGGCCGAACGAAAAGCGGCGGAAGCGGAAAAGATGAAAAAATGAGCATCAGAAAAGGCCCCTTTGGGGGCCTCTTTTTTATACCACCTGGAAAAGGAAAAATTTCAGATAATACGTCTCCGGCACCGTCATGAGGATGGGATGATCCGGCGCCTGCTGGCGGAATTCGATCTGCCGGAGCGCCACGCCCGCGTCGCGGGCCGCTTCCTTCACCATTTTCACGAAAAGCTCTTCACTCATGAAGTGAGAGCACGAACACGTCGCCAGATATCCGCCGCGGGGCAGGATCTTCATGGCGCGGTAATTGATCTCCCTGTACCCGCGGAACGCCGCCTGCCTCGTCTCCGCGGACTTCGTAAACGCCGGCGGGTCGAGGATGATGTAATCATAGCGGTGATCCTTCTTTTTATCCAGTTCCGTAAGATAATCGAAGACATCCGCCTGCACCGCCGTGACAGCGAGGCCGTTCATCTCCGCATTATGCGCCGCCATGGCCACCGCCTCCGCGGAAATATCCAGCGCCGTCACGGATGCCGCGCCGCCCTTCGCCGCATTCAGCGCGAAAGCGCCGGTATGGGTGAAGCAGTCCAGCACATGCCGTCCCCGGGCGATCCCCGCCGCGGCGAGACGGTTGAATTTCTGGTCGAGGAAAAATCCCGTTTTCTGTCCGTTCTCCACGTCCACCTCATAGCGGATGCCGTTCTCCGTGATCTCCGCGAGCGTCTTCTCCGCCGCCGGGTCGAGGAGAGGCGACCGGTAAAATCCCTTGTATTCCTCCATTCCCTCCAGTTCGCGGATCTTCACATCGTTCCGCTCATATACGCATGACACAGGAAGGCCCCGCTCCCGGAGCACTTCGATGAGCCCGTCCAGCATCTCCCGCTTCCGCCGCTCCATGCCGAGAGAGAGGGTCTGCACCGACAGCACGTCGCCGAAGCGGTCCACGGTGAGCCCCGGCAGCTGATCGGCCTCGCCGAAAATGAGACGGCAGCAGTCCCGATCCTCCGGGCGCATCACCTGCATCCGGTAATCCACGGCGTAGACGGCGCGGCGTTTCCAGAATGCCGGGCCGAACGTGTCATTGGCATTCGTCGAAAAAATGCGCACCGTGATCTTAGAATGGGGATTATAAAAACCGCTGCCGATGAACTTTCCCTTCTTCGACACGGCGCGGACGATATCGCCGGGAACGATGCCCTCCTCCGCCGCTTCGATCTCCGTGCCGTAGATCCAGGGATGCCCGCCCCGTGCGGCGAGCTCCGCCCTCTTGCTGACCACCACTTTTTTCAGCGCTTCCATAGGTCCTCCTGTGCGATACAAAATTTCCTTTGATTGTACCACACCTCACACAAAACAAAAATCCCCGCCCTTTCGGGCAGGGAACCGGATCATACCAGAAATGTAAGCAGGAAACACACCGCCGCGTCGGCGAGGATGATCGGGCGCTGCCAGAGATTGGCCTCCCGCCTCGACGCGCCGGGCACGACCTTCACCACAAGAGACAGCGACGTCACCGCGCCGCCCGTCAGGAAGAGCTGCATCACCGCGCATCCCGTCACCGCCGCGAACGTCACCGCCATCGGATCGCAGCCCATTTCCATAACGATCTGCGTCACCGGAAGAACGATCGCCGCCGACGCCGCCATGGACTGCGTAAAGAGCCCGGCCAGCGCGGAGACCAGGAAGAGCATCTGCACCGGCGCAAAAGACAGGAACGGCTCCGCCGCGCGCACCGCCAGATTGATGAATCCGACCTGTTCCATCACTTCCGCCATGAAATACAGCGACAGCGCCGCCATGATGGGAATGGATATCCCGCTCATCATGGCATTCTCCCCTTCCTTCATAGAAAGCCCCGTCAGCGCGCACACGAAAAGCCCCGTCCCCAGTCCGGCGAGAAATATGGGAACCCCCGAAAAAATCGCCCCGCAGAGGACAGCGAAAGGAAGCACAGCCTTCCAGAGCGGCGGCAGTCCGGCGAGAGCCTGCGCCTCTTCGGCCTCCGCCGCCTCGCCTCCCATTTCCCGGCGCGCGCGGAGATAAGCGAAGATCAGGATCCACACGCCGCCTGCGAATCCCCACAGATTGAACTCTCCGAAAGAAACGCCGGTCACCGTAAGAATGGCAATGACCGTGGGATGGGTAAAGCCGCACGCATTAGCGAGCGCATTGGACAGCGCGATCATGCCAGCGGCCTTGTGCGGCGGCATCCCCAGCCGTATCGCCGCAGGCCCCGCGGCAGCCGCCGTCAGGTAGGGCTGCGTAAAAGCGGAGAGAGTCCCCAGAAGCGCTGCCGCGAAGCCCGCCGCTGCCGCAACGCCCGGCGCGCCGCCATGCTTTCTCCCGCTCTCCATGAGCTTGTACAGGATCGCCTCCATGCATCCCGACTGCTTCATGACGCCGATGAAAAGCAGTATCCCCAGCATATCCACCACCGGCAGAGGGCGGAGCGCCCCTTTCAGCAGCGCGGGCACCGCACCCGCCGCGTCGCCCATGAGCGGAACGCCTGCCGCGAGAAGAGCCGCCACCCCACCGATCACCGCCGTCACATACATCGGCACTCTTCCCGTGCTCATCGCCAGAAGCGCCGCGATCAGGATCCCGTCCGCTGTCATCGTCTCCCTCTCTTTCTATAAATTTTATTTTTATTTTATTTTTGTGTCATTTAGAAATATTGACGGGGAAATTATAACACGCGCAGCCAAAATAAAATATCCCTTTCCCCGCATAAAGGGAAAAGGATATTTTTATACATTGATGATAAAATATTTTTATATTCTATAATTTAATTCATTTATAAAAACGCCGCAGGCCTTCATATCTTTCTCTCACAGGCTGTACAGTTCCGGACGGCGGTCGCGGAAAACATTGATGCTCTCCCGGATGCCGGCGATGACGTCGGTGTCGATCGTACCCGTTCTGATCTCCTCTTCCTCGCCGAGATGAAGCAGTTCTTCGCCCCACGGAGAGAGAAGAAGCGAATGGCCGCCGTACTTCGTCTCTCCCGCCCGTCCGCATTCGTTCACCGCGCAGAAATACATCTGATTTTCAATAGCCCTGGCCTTCGCGAGCGTCACCCAGTGTTCTTTCCGTACGAGAGGCCACGCCGCGGGCAGGAAGAAAAGATCCGCTCCGGCGAGCGCTTCCGTGCGGATGAGCTCGGGAAAACGCACATCATAGCAGATTGCCATGGAACAGGGAATGCCGTCCAGTGTGAAGCGAACCGTATGGTCTCCGCCGGTGAAATAATCCGGCTCTCCCGACGGGCTGAATCCGTGGATCTTGTCGTAAGAGGCAAGAAGCGCGCCGTCCCGTCCGAAGACATAGCTTCGATTGTAAATCTTCCCGTTTTCTCTCACCGCCGACGAACCTGCGACGAGGTTCACGCCGCGGGCCTTTGCGAAATTTCCGAAGACTTCCTTTGTCCGCCGTCCCTCCTCATCGGCGAGCTCCGCCAATTTCCCCTCAGGCGTCGGGAAAAAGCCCACATTCACCGTCTCCGGCAGCACGAGGATATCCGGCGCCTCCGCCATGGCTTCTTCCATGAGCGCCGCCGCGCGCGCAAAATTCACTTCCGGCTCGCCGAGGCGCACGTCCATCTGAATCAGACTGATCTTTTCCCTCATTTTCTTCCCTTCTTTCTAAAGTAGATTTTGCCTTCATTATAGCACCCTGCCGACTGCTTTCCATGGTACAATTGAGAAAAATCATCAGGGAGGGAACATCTATGGACAACCGTTCAGAATTTACGGGCGGCGCGCTGCGCTATCTTTTCTATTGGCTCCTCGGCTGCCTCGCTTTCAGCTTTACCTTCGGCCTCGCCTTCCCCTGGGTCTATGCCGCCTTCCACCGCTGGCTCGCGGATAACACCCGGATCGACGGGCGGCAGCTCGTCTTTGAAGGTACGGGCAGCGGCCTTTTCTGGCCATACCTGCTCTGGCTCGTCCTCACCTTCGTGACATTCGGCATCTACAGTTTCTGGCTCTTCAAAAATCTCACTGCATGGCGGGTGCGCCGCACCCATTTCGCCGCCGCGCCGTTCCGATAAGCGCAGGCGTCTCCGGCGCGCTCATTCCGCCGCGGCAAGAAGATTCATAAAGACCTGCGCCGCGCACCGGAAAACTTTCACCGCATTGACTCCATGAAAGGAAACACAGAGAAAGGCCAGGTCCGCCGCTGCTGCCGCGGCGAGCGCAAAAGCAAGAATTCGTTTCCCCCTTGTTTTCATAGCTGTCCCTCCCTGCTTTTATCTGAAATTTCTTAGGTTTAACTTATTTTAGATGAAAATACTTAGATCTTTAAAAAATTCGTCTTTTATTTAATCTTTTGTAATCCATTCCGCACGCCACAAAAAAAACACCGCACGGGAAATTCCCATACGGTGTTTTTTATTTTATAGATTCATCAGAATGGTTTCAGCCGATTACATCATGCCGCCCATGCCGCCTGCGGGCATCGGGGGCATAGCCGGTTTTTCTTCCGGCAGATCGCCGACGATGGCTTCCGTGGTGAGGACGAGAGCCGCGATGCTCGCCGCGTTCTGAAGAGCGGTGCGGGTGACCTTTGCCGGATCGACGATGCCGGCAGCGATCATGTCTTCGTACTTGTCTTCTGCCGCATTGTAGCCTACGCCTTTCGCCGCTTCTCTGACTTTATTCGCCACGATGGAGCCTTCCACGCCTGCGTTGTCCGCGATCTGGCGGATCGGAGCTTCGATGGCGTTGCGGACGAGGTTGATGCCGGTCTGCACGTCGCCTTCTTCATGGAGATCGTTCAGTTTTTCCTGAATGTCGATGAAGGTGGTGCCGCCGCCTGCTACGATGCCTTCTTCCACAGCCGCGCGGGTCGCGTTCAGCGCGTCTTCGATGCGGAGTCTCTTGTCTTTCATTTCGACTTCCGTTGCTGCCCCGACTTCGATGACTGCTACGCCGCCGCCGAGTTTTGCCAGTCTTTCCTGGAGTTTATCCTTATCGAACTGGGAAACGGTCTCAGCGAGCTGGGTGCGGATCTCATTGACGCGGGCCGCGATGGCTTCTTTGCGTTCCGCCGCCTGCTGGTCGCTGACGATGATGGTGGTGTTGTCTTTGGTGATGCGGATCTGATGCGCCGTGCCGAGGTCTTCGATGCCTGCGGATTCAAGCTTGCGGCCCATATCCTGGCTGATGACCTGGCCGCCGGTGAGGATGGCGATATCCTGGAGCATGGCTTTGCGGCGGTCGCCGAATCCCGGAGCTTTGACAGCAGCGCATTTGAAGGTGCCGCGCAGACGGTTCACCACGAGGGTCGCCAGTGCTTCGCCTTCCACGTCTTCCGCGATGATGAGGAGTTCTTTGCCGGACTGTACCACTTTTTCGAGGAGCGGCAGGATGTCCTGGAGAACATTGATCTTCTTATCGGTGATCAGGATGAAAGGATCCGTCATGACACATTCCATCTTGTCCGGATCGGATACCATGTACGGGCTGAGGTAGCCGCGGTCGAACTGCATGCCTTCCGTGAATTTCAGCTTCGTTTCCATGGTCTTGGATTCTTCTACATTGATGATGCCGTCTTTGCCGACTTTTTCCATGGCGTCAGCGATGAGGCCGCCGATGGTGGCGTCCGCCGCGGAGATGGAAGCGACCTGGGCGATGGCGTCGCGGGTGCTGACCGGGATCGCGCGGCTCTTGATCTCTTCGACCAGGCATGCCACTGCTTTTTCGATGCCTTTCTTAAGGACCATCGGGTTCGCGCCGGCCGCTACGTTTCTCATGCCTTCATGGATCATGGACTGCGCGAGGAGCGTCGCCGTGGTTGTGCCGTCGCCTGCGACGTCATTCGTCTTCGTTGCGACTTCTTTCACGAGCTGAGCGCCCATGTTTTCAAAGGGATCTTTCAGTTCGATCTCACGGGCAATGGATACGCCGTCGTTGACGATGTTCGGAGCGCCGAATTTCTTGTCCAGAACGACATTGCGGCCTTTCGGGCCGAGGGTAATCTTGACAGCGTTCGCCAGCTGATCTACGCCGCGGAGCAGTGCCGCGCGGGCTTCTTCATTGTACAGTACTTTCTTAGCCATTTATGTCACTCCTATCAGTCAAAAATCAGAAAACGCAGAGGATATCCCGTTCGGTGATGAGCAGGTAATGCTTGCCGCCTTCGTCGATATCCGTGCCGGAATATTTCGCGAAGAGCACTTCGTCGCCCACTTTGACTTCCATGGGGATGCGCTGGCCGTTTTCATTGTACTTGCCTTCGCCTACCGCTACGACAGTGCCTTTCTGGGATTTTTTCTGTGCTGTATCCGGCAGCAGGATGCCGCCTTTTGTCTTGGTTTCTTCTTCTTTTACTTCAATCAGAACACGATCTGCTAATGGTTTTAACATTTCGACTCCTCCTTTTAATTATTAGCACTCACTTCCACCGAGTGCTAACTCACGTTCATATAATACCCAATCCCCGTCAAAATTGCAAGGGCCCGGCGGAAAATTTTTAAAGTTCCAATAAAAAAGAGGAGTATGCCGCCTCCTCTTCAGCGTACCCGTTCCGTCTTCCCGGAAAGCGCGTCTTCCAGATAAACCGGCCCCAGTTCCAGCTTCCCGTCCCGGATGCGGAAGGCTTCCGTCTTCACATCGCCCAGCGCGAGCGAAACCGTCACATCCCGGAAAGTGATCGTACGGCCGATCTTTTCAAAAGCGCCGGAGATCCCGTTGAACGGCAGAAAATGATAGCGTCCCGGGCCGCTCTCGAAGGAACCGTCGATCTCCTCCGCGCCGTCCTCGCCGCGGGTCATGCGGAGGATCAGCTCCACGCTGCACCGGAGCCTGCTGTCGTCCGCCGCGATGCCCCCTTTCAGTCCGTGACCGCGGAGCTCCGCGGCATACGCCCGGCTGTCCAGATCAAACTGCCCTTCTCCGTCCACTGTACCGCCGTAGATTTCCCCTTTCACGCCGTACACATGGAGACCGCCGCCGGCATAGGAAAAGTCCCCCTTCACATTGGTAAAATGGAGCGCCGGCAGATCCAGCGCGGGCATTTCCACGACGCCCTTGATGACCGGGCGGGAGAGTCCGCCTGATATCCGGGCCGTGAATGACGCCGGATCATCAATGCCTATCCCTTCATCCAGCGACGACGGGCGCAGCCCCGCCACGGAAAGCGCCATATCGAATTCCGGTTCTTCTTTCCTCATATCCAGCGCCCCGTTTATGGCGAGCCGGTCCGCGGAGACCGTCCCCGTGAAAGGCCCCGCCAGCACGCCGAGGCGGATCTCCCGCTTCGTATCAATATCCGCCCGCAGGTCGGCGTGCTCCATGCGGAAACGGCGGCCCGGCGCTTCCGCCTCGATGAGGCTGTCCCGGATGCGCAGGCGACAGTCAAAAGGGCGCTCCTTTCCGGCCCGCTTTTCGCCAGAAGCGGCGCTCTCCTCCGGCCATTCCCGCCGAATGTGCAGGGGCCGCATATTTTCGTCAAAAAAGAGACGGACATGGGCATGTTCCAGCTCCGCATCCTTCACGGAAAGGCTTCCGATCCGGCCTGTCACCGCGTCCCACAGGCTGATCCGGCACCGCGCGCGGGGCACCTCCGCAAGGAGCGTCCCGTCGTCAGCCGTCCACCGGAGCCCTTCGATCTCCACGCGCCCCAGGATATCCGCCCGGACGCGCTCCGCCGACACCGTGCCGGGAAACAGATCCCGTCCCGCCGCGGTCTCATCAAAAATTTCCGCCGCCCGGTACGACAGCCAGCCGCAGAGCGCGAAAAAGAGGACGGCCAGAGCCAGACACAGCGCGGCCGCTCTCCGCAAAAATCTGCGGTGTGTCCCGAACCATGTCCTTCTGCTCATAGCCGTCCTCCTTTTTCTTTTTTATTGTACACGATTCGGCTGCCGAAAAAAAAGCGGCCATCCAGAAAGAGCCGCCCCTGTCCCACGCAAAAACCGCGCTCCCAAAGGAACGCGGTCTTCTGTTTGATTTCTTATTTTTATCTTTCCTGATGCAGGCCGTCGCCGATGAGGCGGACGTCCAGCGGGATGTGGACATTGAACTGCTCCATCACCCGGCGCTGCACTTCGTGAAGCACGGCCAGCACGTCGGCACAGGTGGCATTGCCGTTATTGACGACAAAATCGGGATGCTTCGTCGATACCTGCGCATCGCCCACAGAGTAGCCGATAAGGCCGCACGCCTTGATCATCGGGCCCACGTGGTATCCCGGCGGGCGGAGATACATCGTCCCGGCGCTTCTCTTGTCGAGAGGCTGCTTTGTCCGGCGGGAGAGCTGGTATTCGTCCATGGCTCTCTTGATCTCGTTCACGTTGCCGTGGGACAGATGCAGGCGGACGCCCAGCAGGACGTCTCCGTTGTGCATGAAAATGCTGTCGCTGTCACCGTAGTGGAGATCATCCCAGCCGTAGGTCTTCTCCCGTTTGCCGTCGCGGGTGACGACGCGGACGCTTTCCACGACCCGCTTCATCTGGCTGCCGTAGCCGTTGGCATTCATGAACGCCGCGCCGCAGATCGTGCCCGGGAGACCGACCGCCCATTCCATGCCTTTCAGCTGGTTCTGCCAGGCCAGGCGGGACACGGCGCTCGTCGCAACGCCGCCCGTCGCGGTGATCCAGTCGCCTTCGCAGACGAGCTCCGGCTTCATGCGCTGCATGCACACCGTGATGCCGCGGATGCCCTTGTCGCTGACGAGACAGTTCGAGCCGCCGCCGATGACCGTCACAGGTACGCCGCCGTCGGCAGCGCGGCGCAGCACCTTTTTCAGCGTCTCCTCATTGGTAGGCGTCACGAAAACGTCCGCCGGGCCGCCGATGCCGTATGTGGTGTGGCGGCTCATGGGCTCATTCACACGGAATTCCTTTTCCGTGAGGATTCCTTCAAAAAACGAAGTCCAGTCTGTCATTTCTTCTCCAACTCCAATACATCCATACCCTTCATCATTGCGTCGCCGATGATCTTCTGCAGATCCGCCGCGACCTGCTGCCAGCGGATGAACGCCTGTAAATATTCCTGGGCGTCGCCGTTATTGCTGACCATGACCGCCAGTTCCTGGAGATGGGCATAGGTCTTCTCATCGGGCTGCTGGCCGGCGAGCTTGGCATAGTCCGCCTGCATCTGCGCCATGAGGTACTCCTTCACGAGCTTCTTCGCGTCTTCATTGCCTTTGATCCGCTCGCCTGCCGCGGTGAGACGCTTCATCTCGTCGCAGTCCCGGATCGCAGCGGCCAGCTCATAGGCCTTATCATAGGTATTCATGTGTTCCTCCCTTAAAAAGCCGTCCGCTCTTCTGCAGCAGATGCGGGAATCCCTGCTGACGGAGCGCTTCCATCGCGACGATGGCCACGGCGTTGGACAAATTGAGCGACCGCGCTTCCTCGATCATGGGAATGCGGATGCAGTCTTCTTCATGCGCCAGCAGGAGCTCCTCCGGCAGTCCCTTCGTCTCCTTGCCGAAGACCAGCACGTCGCCCGGCTGAAACGCCACTTCGCTGTAAGCGCGCACGGCCTTTGTCGTATTGTAATAAAAATGGTGTCCCGACAGCATGCGGACCACGGATTCGTAATTTTCATGGATATGGACGTCCAGCAAGTCCCAGTAATCCAGACCGGCCCGTTTCAGATACTTATCCTCCAGGGAAAAGCCGAGGGGCTTTACCAGATGGAGCGTCAGATGCTCCGCCGCGCAGAGGCGGGAAATATTCCCCGTATTTCCCGGTATCTCCGGCTCAACAAGCACGATATGCATAGTACACCTTCATTTCCCACATTATCCCAAATATTATATCATAAAAGCCTCGGAAACTGTACCCTGCGGCAGCCGCGGAAAAAGCCGCTCCGAAGAGCGGCCTTTCTCAGAAATAATCGCCGTACCGCTCCTTGTAGCGGTCCTCCATTTCCTGCTCGTCATAGGCCTTGAAAGTAAACGCTTTCTGCCCCTGATAGGAAACCTTGTAAATGATATCCGTGTCCAGCCCGTTCACGGGGATGCGGTACGTATTCGGATAGCCCCGCACATCCTGCGGGACCGGCGCGCCCATCATCTCCACGCCGTCGCTGAAAACAAATTCCGGCTTCATCGGGTCCCACCGGATCGGATCCAGCTCCGTCTCCGTGAGCGGCTCCGCCATAACCACTTCCACCGTGAGAAAATCCACGGCGATCACCGAGCGGATCTGATTCGCCTCCGCCGCCCAGGGCAGCGCCGCCAGCGCCGCCGCCAGGATGACGCCCCACTTCTTCATACGTATCCCTCCCCTGCTTTTCTCTTATTCTTAATATACGGAACGTCAGAGCGCCCTGTCAAGGGCAGCAAAAAAGGCTCCCCGCAGGGAACCCTTTTCGGACATTATTTTCTTTCTTTGATTCTTGCCGCTTTGCCGGACAGTCCGCGCAGATAGAAGAGCTTCGCACGGCGAACGATGCCGCGGCGTTTCAGTTCGATCTTTGCCAGACGCGGAGAATGAACGAAGAATGTTCTTTCTACACCGACGCCGTAAGAGATGCGGCGAACGGTAAAGGTTTCGCGAAGGCCAGCATGTTTTCTCGCGATAACAACACCTTCAAATACCTGGATTCTTTCGTTCTTGCCTTCTACGACTTTCGTATGTACGCGTACAGTGTCGCCGGGGCGGAATTCAGGAATGTCATTTCTCAGCTGTTCGTTTTCGAGCGTTTCGATAATGTTCACGATCTTTTCCTCCTTACTTACAGGACATTCGTGCCGATCGCCTATGGCAGAGGACTGTCCAGACATACGCAAGTATTTTATCACCATTCCGGCGGGAGCGCAAGAAAATTTCCCGGCGTTCACAGAAAAATCCGCCGCATTTTTTGCCGCCCGGAAAATTTCCGCTGGGAAAATGAAAGCCGCCGCTTTGCCGCGCCGTACAAAAAAAGAAGCGCCCTCATGAGAAGGAATGCTTCTTTTTTTATCGCTTATTTTATTTTCGCGCCGGTCAGACGAGTTTGCTGAAATCGCCCCAGGCGTTGAAGAGCTGGAGGGTCTTCATGAGGAGGGAGATGCGGTTGTTTTTCACCGCTTCGTCGTCCACCATGATCATGACTTTGTCGAGGCAGGTATTGATGGGCTGCGTCAGTTCGCGGAGCGCCGGGAGAGCCGCACCGTAGTCATAGGCGTCGTAGGCGGCCTGCGCTTTGAGTCCCGCGGCGACGAGGGCCGACCAGAGGTCTTTTTCCGCATCTTCCGTGAAGAGCTGCGGCAGGACGGAGACGGCGGTCTTGCCCTTCGTGATGTTCGCGAGGCGGGTGACAGCCTGACGGAGCTCAGTCTCTTCTTTCACGTCGCTTTCTTTCATGCTCTGCGCTTTCAGGAAGAGAGCGTATATATCGTCCACCGGGCCGGAGAGGACGGCGTCGATGATGTCGTAGTCAATGCCCTGATCGAGGAGGATGGCGCGGATGCGCTGGTGGAAGAATTCCTCGATCTGTCCGGCGGCGGTCTTTTTCGCTTCGTCCGTGCCCGGCAGGAGCGCGAGGGCCTTGGCGATGCCTTCTCTCACATCCCAGTGAATCTTCCCGTCCACGAGGATATTCACGGCGCCAATGGTCTGGCGGCGGAGCGCGAAGGGATCCTGGGAGCCTGTCGGGATGAGGCCACGGAGGAAGGTCGCCGCGAGGTTGTCCAGCTTATCCGCCAGCGACAACGCGCGGCCGATGGGCTGCTGCGGGAGGATGTCCCCGGCGAACCGCGGCATGTACTGCTCGAAGATGGCCTGCGCCACATTGGCTTTTTCGCCGTCGAGGAGGGCGTATTCCTTGCCCATTTCGCCCTGGAGCTCGGTGAATTCCGTCACCATGCCCGTGGCGAGGTCGGATTTGGAGAGGTACGCCGCGCGGCCGGCATCGGCTTTTTCTTCTTCGCTGAATCCCCACGCTTCGCCGATGGCCGCGGTGAGCGCCTGCAGGCGGACGGCTTTGTCGTAAAGGGTGCCCATGTTTTCCTGATAGGTGATGCGCTTCAGGTCTTCCCGGTGCGCTTCGAGGGATTTCTTCCGGTCGTTGTCGAAGAAGAATTTCGCGTCGTCCAGACGGGCGCGGAGCACCCGTTCATTGCCGATCTGCACATTTTCGAGAGCTTTCGTCCCGCCGTTTCTCACGGTGAGGAAGTACGGCATGAGGCTGCCGTCTTTCGCGTGCACCGGATAGTATCTCTGATGGTCGCGCATGGGCGTCACCACTGCCGGCTGCGGGAGTTTCAGGAAATCTTCGTCGATGCGTCCGTAAAGGGGCGTCGGGTATTCGACGATGTAATTGATCTCTTCGAGGAGGCCCGGATTCGGCCAGATCTCGCCGCCGAGCTCCGCCGCCTTCGCGAGGAGGCCCTGGCGGATCATTTCACGGCGTTCATCCTGATCGACGATGACGAAGGCTTTCCGCATCGTTTCCTTATAATCCGCAGGCACCGTGATCTCCACCGGCTCTTTGCAGAGGAAGCGGTGGCCCCGGCTCGTGCGCCCGCTTCTGACGTGCGCCAGTTCCATGGGAACGACGTTTTCGCCGCAGAGCGCCACCAGCCAGCGGATGGGCCGGATGAAGCGCAGCTCTTCGCTGCCCCAGTGCATGCTCTTCGGGAAGGAGAGCCCGAGGATGATGTCCGTGAAGACCTGGGGGAGCACCTCTTCCACGGGTTTCCCGGCGTTCACGATCTCCGCCCAGACATAATTGCCGTCTTTTACGAGCGCCGAAGGATCGACACCTGCGCCGCGGGCGAATCCCTGCGCCGCGCGGGTCGGATTGCCGTCCGCGTCGAAAGCCGCCTGGATGGAGGGGCCTCTCTTTTTCACTTCTTCATCGGACTGTTTTTCAGAGACGCCGAAAGCCAGCACGGCAAGGCGGCGGGGCGTCGCGTAAATGGTGACTTTTTCAAAGGAAAGGCGCGCTTCCGTGAGCTTCGCTTCCGCCAGCGCGGACAGGTCTTTCACCGTACCCGGCAGGATATTTGCCGGCATTTCTTCCGTTCCGATCTCAAGGAGAAGGTCTTTACTCATTTGCGGTCACTTCCTTTCAGCATGGGGAATCCCAGTTCTTTTCGTTTCGCCAGGTACGCCTTCGCGCACATCCGCGCCAGGCTTCTTACGCGGCCGATGTATTCGGTGCGCTCCGAGAGCGAGATGGCGCCGCACGCGTCGAGCAGATTGAAGGTATGGGAGCATTTCAGCACGTAATCATACGCCGGGAGCACATATCCCGCCTTCACGACCCGCGCCGCTTCCTTTTCATACATGTCAAAGAGCTTGAAGAGCATGTCGTGATCGGAGAGGTCGTAGCTGTACACGGACTGTTCATATTCATTCTGGTGCCAGATATCGCCGTAAGTCACGCCGTCGGTCCACACGAGATCGTACACATTATCTTTTTCCTGGATGTACATGGCGATGCGTTCCAGCCCGTAGGTGATCTCCACGGCCACGGGATGCTCGTCAATGCCGCCGACCTGCTGGAAATAGGTGAACTGGGTGATCTCCATGCCGTCGAGCCAGACTTCCCAGCCGATGCCCCACGCGCCGAGCGTCGGGGATTCCCAGTTGTCTTCCACGAAGCGGATATCGTGCTCTTCCGGATCGATGCCGAGCTCCTTGAGGCTCTCCAGATAAGTCTCCTGAATATTGTCGGGAGAGGGCTTCATGATGACCTGGAACTGATGATGCTGGTAGAGACGGTTCGGATTATCGCCGTAACGTCCGTCGTCGGGGCGGCGGGACGGTTCCACATAGGCTGTGCACCACGGCTCCGGCCCGAGCACGCGGAGAAATGTAGACGGATTCATGGTGCCCGCCCCTTTTTCCACGTCATAGGGCTGCTGCAGAATGCAGCCCCGCTCCGACCAGAAATGCTGGAGCTTCAAAATGATCTGCTGAAATGTCATATCTGCCTCCTGAAAAATAAAAAATCCCTGTAACATGCAGTTACAGGGACGAGATTAACCCGCGGTTCCACCCTCATTGGTCTGAATGATCAGGCCCGCTCCTTTTATGGCCGCCCTACTGAGATTCAGACGGCAGCTCCGAAACGCCTTCCGCGCCTGCCCGGCTCACACCCTCCCGGACTCGCTTGGCGCGCGTACTCCTTTTCTTCCTCGCCGTAATTAGACACATTGTAGCAGGGGCCCGCAGAAATTGCAAGAATCGCATACAAAAACCCGCGCCGCAGCGCGGGTCTCTTTGTCATGCCTTCTTCGCAGTCCCGCGGTCTTTCGCCGCGTCTTTCTTGCTCTGCACGTAGGATGTATCTACACGGAGCCAGCTGTCAAAAAGCTGCGTGAAGAAATCTCTGGAATTTTTCTTTGCGTTCATCATGGGAAACTCCTCCTTTTTTCTGTATGGCTCTTGCCATATCCTTTATCTGTAATCAGCATAATACTCTGTTTCTATGCAGTCAAAAGATATCTTAAAAAGTTGTGAATTCTCTATCAAACTATCCTTTTTAGTCATCATTCTATTGTTGAAATCCCCCTCGGACGAATAGAGGCAGCCGGTGCGGCGGCCTCCCGGGCAATGCTATAATGAAGAAAAAGCAGGTAAGGAGGGATATGTATGAAACATCTCAGCTCACTGGCATTAGCGGCGCTCCTCGCCGCGCCGTTTGCCGCGCAGGCGGCGGAACTGCCGGAAAAAGGGCAGCCTTTTGCGGCTGCCGTCTCTGTCGGCGGAAAATGGGGCGCCGTCAATCAGTATGGGCAGCAGATCATTCCGCTCCGGTACGACGCGGCGGCGCTCTCCCTGCTGGACGAAAAAGAACAGGCCCACGACCTGGCGAGCATGCCCGGCCGGAGCGGCCTCATCGAAGTCCGGCTCGATAAGAAATACGGATTTTACGACCGCGCTGGAAAATGTGTCGTCCCCGCGGAATTTGAAGCGCGTTCCCTCTGGCAGGACGGCGCGCTCGCGGTACAGGCGGAAAAAGGACGCATCGGATTTTACAGCGCCGACGGCAGGCAGATCGCGCCGCCCGTCTATGAAGCGGCTTCCGATTTCCAGGACGGCTTCGCCGTAGTAAAGAAAGACGGCCGGTACGGATACCTCCGTCTCGACGGCACGGAGATCGCCCCGGTCTATAAAGAGGCCCGTTATTTCAAAGACGGCTTCGCTCCGGTGAAAGACGGGAAATGGGGCGTCATCAATGAAAAGGGCGAGACCGCCGTCCCCTTCCTCTATGACGACGCCGGGCCTTTCGTGAGCGAAGGGCTCCTCGCCGTAAAAAAAGACGGCAAGTGGGGATTCATCGACATGACTGGCGCGGAAGCCGTCCCGCCGGTCTACCGGGATGTGCACCCCGTTTTTGAAGGCGGGTACACCGCCGTGGAAACGGAAGATAAGCTCTGGGGTTTCATCGACAATACGGGCCGCGTCACCGCGGAACCGGTTTTTAAAAATGTGCTTACCCCTTTCAGCGAAGGCCTCGCAGGCGTCCTCACCCAGGACGGCAAAGCCTATGCCCGGCCTGACGGCTCCATTGCCTTTCACGCCGACTATGAACGCCTTTATGCCTTCAAAGACGGCCTTGCGGAATACCTGGAAAGCGAGACCTACAGCGTCTCCCGCTCCTCGCCGGTCAGCATCGGCTTCGGCATCGGCTGGGGCTGGCACCGCCGCCATCACCGCCACTGGGGCATCGGCTGGCCGTGGATGTACACCGGCTGGTACAGCGCGCCTTCCGCGGTGACAACCGTGAAGCGGGGATATCTGGACACGTCGGGCCGCGTCATCGCCTCCGCAGGCCTCACCCGGGTCTACCCCGCCACGGAAAAAGGCATCCTCGTCTTCAATAACGGCCGCTTTGGGTGGATCAGCCGGACGGGGCTCTACACCATCCACACGGAATACCGCACGCTCACGCCCCTCCCCGAAGAAGACTGCGTGATCGCCCGCGACGAAGACAAGAAATGGGGCGTCCTCTCCTTCAGCGGCGAAACGCTCATCCCCTTTGCCTACACGGCGATCGAATCTCTCGGCGGCGGATACTTCGCGGGGAAACAGGACGGCCGCTGGGCGCTCCTCCGCAAAGACGGCGCAGTCCTCACTCAGGCCGTCTACAAGGAGATCGGCCCGGAGGGAAGCGGCCTGTTCCCGGCGCGCACGAAAGACAGCTGGGTCTATCTCGATACAGCGGGAAAAGAAGCGCTCCGCTTCCCGGAAAAGCTCCAGAACGCGCTCTCCTTCAAAGACGGCGCCGCCGGTATCAAAGTCCGCGGCAAATGGGGCATCATCGACCCGACGGGACAGTTTACCGCCGAGCCGTCCTACGACGAATACCATCCTCTGTGACACACGAAAAGGCCGGGCATATGCCCGGCCTTTTTTATTCCTCCTGAAGAAATCCCGCTTCCCGCAGAAGACGGACGATATCCTCCGCGGCTTCTTCATTTTCCATTTCCACAAAAAGCACGTGCCTGCCGCCTGCCAGCAGCGAGAAAGGCCCGGCCTCCGCGGCGCGGAGATCCTCTTCCCACCGGTGGATATCCCGGCGGGAGCAGATATCGCTTTTCGCGGCGATCTGCCCGTACGCGCCGTAGTCCACCGCGGCGCCCCGCACGGCTCCGCCGTTATCTACGATGATTTCCAGCTCCTCTCGGAGCTCATCCTCTGAAGCGCAGCGCAGAGAAAGTTTGCGGAGCTCCTTCCCGGGCTCCTCTCCGCTCAGATATCCCTGCGGCGTCGCGATGATCTTTTCCCCCGACGCCCGAAGCATGGCGATATCTCCGACCACGATCTGACGGCTCACCCCGCAGAATGCGGCCAGCTCCCGGCCCGTCACCGGCCTGCCGGCAGTCCGCAGCTTTTTGAGAATGATCTGCCGCCGTTCCCTGTTATCCACTTGCGCTTCACCTCTTCTCCTTTTTTATTTTTAAATTATAATGCATATCTCAAAGCTTTTTCTATTTGTAAATCATAAATAAATCGTCAAATAAATATTACGAACAGCCCCGCGGAAGAGCACGCAAAAACGCCGGAGAACATTCCCCGGCGTTTCTTTTATTTTCCCTGATACACAGGAGGGCGTTTCTCCCAAAAAGCCCGCACCGATTCGGCAAAATCCGCCGAACGGAACGCCGCGCCCACGGTCTCCCGTTCCGTCACAGTGAGATACGTCTCCAGATCGCCGTAATTGACGGCGAAATTCTGCTTCTTTGCCAGCTCGCATGCCATGAGCGCCCCTTCCGCCAGCTGCCGCGCATAGCGCGCCGCTTCTTCCAGCGCCCGCCCCGCCGGGACGAGACCCGTGAGCAGCCCCAAACGCTCCGCTTCCGCCGCGTCGATCACGCTGTGCTCCGCGCAGATCTCCAGCGCCTTCCGCGCGCCCACCGCCTTCGACAAGAGGTACATCGCCCCCGCGTCCGGAGCGAGGCCGATCTTCGTGAAAGGCTCGGAAAATTTCGCCGTCTCGTCGGCGATGATGAAATCCGCGGCAAGCGCCAGATTCGCGCCGCCGCCTGCCGCATGGCCCTGCACCGCCGCCACGACGAGCTTTCTCATCTTCTTGATATACAGGATGAGCCGGTTGACGTGCGTCAGCACCTCGTCCAGCCGGTCATACCGGCCCGCCTCCAGCTGCTCCCGGAAGAACTCCGTCATGGCCTCCTGAATGAAGCGGTTGTTGATGGACTTTTTCGTCTGGTTCTCATAGGATGTCTGCGTGGAGAAGCAGTTCGTCACGAGCACGAGGCAGTCCGCCACGTCCTGAAACGTGATCTTCGATTCGTTCTTCGCATATTTGCCGTTCTGCTTGAGATAGGCATCGATGGCGGAGACGAACCCGCTGCGCGCGGCCTTGTCCGGCGCGCCGCCGTGCTCGAGCCACGAGGAGTTGTGATAGTATTCCAGACGGCTCAGATTGCGTGAGAAGCACAGCGCCGCCGTGATCTTTACCTTATATTCCGGCTTGTCCGCGCGGTCGCGGCCGCGCCGCTCCGTCTCCCAGTACTGCGGCATGGTGAAGGCGTTGCCGTCCGTCAGCTCCGTGATGTAGTCGAGGATGCCGTGCTCATAGCAGAACTCCGTCGTCTCGAACTTGCTGCCGGCCTGGTTGCGGAAGCGGAACGTCACGCCCGCGTTGACGACGGCCTGCCGCTTGAGCGTGTCAAGATAATACTCCACGGGGATGTCGATGTCCGTGAAGACCTCGAGGTCCGGCTTCCAGTGGAACAGCGAGCCGGTCTTTTTGCGGTCGGCGGGCTTTTTCTCCATCTGGCCGTCAATCTCGCCCTTTTTGAAGTGCAGGTGATATTCGAAGCCGTCGCGGAAGATCCGCGCGTTGAAATACTCCGAGGCATACTGCGTGGCGCAGGTGCCGAGGCCGTTCAGGCCGAGGCTGTATTCATAGTTTTCGCTGGCGTTGTTGTTGTATTTGCCGCCCGCGTACATCTCGCAGAAAACCAGCTCCCAGTTGTAGCGCTGCTCCTTCTCGTT
>OMBA01000157.1_pt1 | contig 54888 bp, 60 predicted proteins | sample 1673441 | NCBI WGS metagenome assembly OMBA01 (sample SAMEA103958111, study PRJEB25191) | human gut metagenome | biome: human-associated habitat [ENVO:00009003]; feature: intestine environment [ENVO:2100002]; material: feces | place: Germany | collected 2013/2015
CAACAAGCCTTCCGATTTCGATTCCGATAACGGCAGCAATATAAGCCCCGATAGGACCCGCGCCGCCTGCGCCGCTTGTATAGCCTATCGCTCCGGCAACGACCGCAGCGCAGAGCGTCAGAGCTTTCGCACCAAGCCCGACAGCAATCGCCGCGCCGATCGCACCGCCGACAACAAAGCCGTTCTGTGCAACCTTCACAATCGGATCAAGAATGCCCGAAAGTGCGGGAATACGCGCAAATTGCGCAATTATCGTGCCGATGAGCAGAGAGGCGAAAAGACCCTTTGCCATTGCTCCGAGAGCCTTAATAAAGTACCTGTCCGCATAATGCTTCACAATGTTTCCGAAGCTGCGTTTCGTGTCTGCACCGCAGGGAGCTGCCGTTTCTTCCGAAAGAATTCAAATACCAGGTGATCGACGATGTAAAAAAACAATTTAAGATCGTGAGCGGGCTCTTAAACCGGGCGGACGTGGACACGGAAATGGCCGCGCGGATAGAGGACTGGTGCCGGGAACAGGGCGTGCCGTTTCTGGGGCGCGTTCCCTTCGACCCCGCGGCGCAGCGCGCGATAAACTCCGGGCGGAGCCTTGCGGATACGCCCTGCCCCGCGCGGGAGGCGCTGCACGGCATATTCCTGCGCGCAATGGAGCTTTTAGACCTGAATATTCAATAAAAGGAGACGAAAAGATCATGAAGATCGCAGTAGCGGCAATGGGCGAGCAGGTGTCCGGACACTTCGGTCACTGCGAGAATTTCAACATCTACGAGGCCGAGAACGGCAAGATCGTATCGGCGGAGGCCGTTCCGAACCCGGGCCACAGGCCGGGCTTCCTGCCGAACTTCCTGGCGGACAGGGGCGTGGAGGTCATCATCGCCGGCGGCATGGGCGGCGGCGCGGTGGAGATCTTCAACGAGCGCGGCGTGGAGGTCGTGGTCGGGGCCTCGGGCGACTCGCGGAGCGCCGCCGAGGCCTGGCTGCGCGGCGAGCTCAAGAGCACGGGCTCCATCTGCCACGAGCACGAGCACGCCCACGACTGCGGCCACCACGGCTGAGCAAAAAATATGCCCCGGACCTCAAGGGCCCGGCCGCATAAGGGTATCATTTAAAACCGTCCAGGTTCAGTAAGTTGGGACACATGCTACACACCGTGTGGCATGTGTCCTGCTTTTAATTATACTTCAATTACATATCCTTGTTGAAATTAGAATACACTTGCGTTATCATTTTCTTTAGTCAATCACGATTTCCAAGAAAGGGCAAATAAGTATGGCTGATGTTGTTGATATTCCGGAATTCAGAGCATTTTATTATACAGATGATACGCCCCGCCAGTTTTATACCCTCCGGCGATACGAGGATGAGAGCGGGTCTGGGAAAATGCACTGTTATAATATTGCGCCAGGTATTCAACTGTCTTTTAATGATCTAAATCTAAGTTCTTGCTATCAGCCACTAAATGTCCAAAAAGATTTTTTAGAAATAAATTATTGCCTTGAGGGCGGACACGAAGTTGAAATGGTCGGAGGCGGAATTACCTTCTTGGGTGAAAAGGATTTAAGTATATCTGGCCTATACCATGATAAACGGGTTATTGTCAATTCAAGAATCCCTTTCAATAAATATAAAGGTATAACCATTCTCTTGGAGCTAGAAACAGCCCAGACGACTCTCGACAATGAATTCTCTAAGTGGCATATAGACTTGCAAAAAATCCGCACAACTCTATGTCCGGAAGGACGTGTTCTTTTAATAAAATCCAAACAAAAAATCGACCATATTTTTGCAGAGATCTTGAGCGTTGAGAACCAGATAAGATTGCCGTATTACTGGCTGAAAATCCTGGAAATCTTACTTTTATTAAGCCAACTGGATAACAGTTATGTGGAGCCGCCCCAACAGTTTACGGAGAAAGTATCCCGGCGGACTCAACAGGTCTATCAGTATATTATTGAAAATCCTTTTACACAAAAAAATATTTCTGAGATAGCAGAGATTTATGGGGTTTCGGAATCAAGTATGAAACGCTGCTTTAAGTCAATTTCCGGTGCTTCTCTAGGCACGTTTATGAAAAGGAAACGGATGGAGGCTGCTGCGGAATTACTTAGGTCAGAGCCGACATTGAGTGTGGGTGAAATTGCCAGTCTTGCAGGGTATGAAAATCAAGGAAAGTTTTCTGGGGCATTCAAATCAGTATACGAAATGACTCCTATCGCATATCGTTTGAAATACTCGTGACCTAAATGGATTAAGACTTGACCTAAACAGTTATAGACGAATATATGATCTTGTGCTATCATAATTGACGTTAATTAGAGAATGGTGAAAAGAGCCGCGTTCAGCGGTTCTTTTTAAGGGTGTTAGTTAGCGATGTCTAACCTCGAGCGAATGGGGGGCAAATCAGTTGTTCAGTATGGGGATCAGTGCGCGAATTGTAAAACGTATTATAACCTTGCTAATTGTGACTTTGGGAGTCGTTACTCTCAGTTTTTGCTTGCAGATATTTACCGGTACAGATCCGGCAGAAATGCTTGTAAGAAAGACTACATTGTTCGCAACAGAAGAGCAAATCCAAGCAATGAGAGTTGAACTTGGCCTGGATGGTACACTCTCTGAGCAATATGCAGATTATATAAAAGGACTACTTACCGGGGACTTGGGTATTTCAATTACCAATCGAAAGCCTGTCATTGATAATATTAGAAATGCCCTTCCTGTTACATGTATGTTAGTTATTATGTCTATGCTCTGGGTTGCTATTTTAACCGTTTTAATATCAGCGTTTTCTGTCATATGGAAAGACAAAGCATTTGACCATGCAACAAGAGTTATCTGCATAATTGGTATATGTGTTCCGAGTTTTTGGCTGGCACTCATTCTGCTAATTGCTTTTGCAGTTGAGATTCCGATATTTAGTGTGATTTCAGACGGGAGTATTAAATCCCTTATATTGCCATCTATTTCTATTGCCATTCCAATTGCTTGTATTTCTATCAGAGTTTTGCGCGCTGCTGTAATAAACGAATTAAAAAGTGACTATGTTACTTACGCTAAAGCGAGGGGGTTTTCCACATCTAAAATTGTATACGGCGAGGTCCTGAGGAACGCATTTCCATCGGCCATAACACTTTTCGCACAATATTGCGCATCAGTTTTTGGAACCTCTGCACTGATAGAAACTGTCTTTTCCATTCAGGGTCTTGGATACTATTTAACTGAAGCGTGCGAAAGTATGGATGTATATGGAATATCGGGTGTGGTACTTATTTGCGCAATCCTATTTGTTCTTTTTAATACTGCAGCAGACATCTTCTCGGGCATTATTTGCCCTGCGTATAGGAGGAAACGTGTATGAGGAAACATCCACAAATTGTCATTGGTGTTTTGCTTATTGCGTTATTTATTTGTATTGCGATAACTGCACCCCTCCTTGCCCCAAATGACCCAAATGCAACAAACCTTGCACTAAAAAATGCCCCGCCATCAGCCGAGTATCCTCTTGGATGCGATCAAATGGGGCGGTGTGAACTTTCGCGCTTAATTTACGGAGCGCGATATTCACTAAGCCTTACGGTGCCTGTGCTGATAGTACTAGCAGCGATTGCATTGTTTATTGGATGCTACACTTCTTATAAAGGTGGCCTAATAGATGAGGTCATCCGATTGTTGTGCGATATATTTATGGCATTTCCGCTTTTAGTAATAGCAATGTCATTAGTGTCAGTTATTAACAATTCTGTTGCGAGCATTATCACTGCAATTGGTATTTCTATGTCTGCGTGGTTCTTACGCATGGCGCGTTCTTATGCAAAGACCGAGTGTGGAAAGGGGTATGTAGAATCCGCAAGAGTATCTGGTGCATCTGCAATGCGGATCGTACTTCACCACATTATCCCGAATGTATTGCCACAGTTTGTTGTCTATTTTACCACGGGAATAGCATCAGCAATTCTATCGGTATCAAGTTTTGCATTTTTGGGTGTGGGCCTTATTGCTGGTACTCCGGAGTGGGGAGCCATGCTTAATGACGCTCGAAACAGCATTTATACAAATCCCGCCCTAATTGTTTATCCCGGCATATGCCTCATTATCTGTTGTGCGGGCTTTAATTTATTAGGTGAAGGTATTCGGGATTTTATTGGCAAGGAGGACCAGATCAGTGTTTCTTGACGTCAGAGATCTCACTATTACTCTCAAAACGGGTGAAGAAATTGCAAAGGATATTTCTTTTTCAATAGATGGAGGAGAAATGTTGTCCATTGTGGGCAGCTCTGGGGCAGGAAAAACGACGGTATGCAAGGCCGTTATGGGCTTACTTAGTTCTAATTATTCCATTTCAGGTGAGGTGCTTTATAGGGGGGAAAACTTGCTGCACTGTTCAAAGAAACGATTGCAGGCAATCTACGGTAAAGAAATATGCTATATTATGCAAAACCCCATGACAGCATTTAATCCATCGCTGCGTATTGGAAGGCAATTAGAAAAAACATGTTACTTACATAACCCCCAAATATCGCGGCAGGAATTACAACTATTAGTGAGCAACACACTACAACAGTTGGGCCTTGATGATTTGAAACGGATACTGAAGAGTTACCCTGATGCCCTTTCAGGTGGGATGTTGCAGCGGATTATGATTGCAGCAGCACTAATCAATCAGCCTACTATATTGGTTGCTGATGAAGCGACTACAGCAATAGATGCCTGTAACCGAATTGAATTGATGCAATTACTTAGGCAGTTATGCAGTGGCGGCATGGCGATCTTATTTGTTACACATGATTTAAGAGCGGCGTCAATGGCGGATCGAATTTTAATAATGAATGATGGCCAGTTGGTCGAGGCAGGGACAACAGAGCAGATATTCAATGAACCTAAAGAAGAATATACAAAATATCTGCTTAGTGCTTGTACGTTGGAAAGGCGGTGATTATCTATGATTGAGGCGAAAGATGTAAGTTGCACTTTTGCCCGCAATCCGTTTTCCAAAGAGGGATTCATGGCGGTTTCCCCAGTTTCAATCCAATTCATTGATGGTGAACGGTATGCCATCGTTGGTGAGTCAGGGTCAGGTAAGACAACACTCGCCAGAATGATTGCGGGCCTCCAGCGTCCTACGACGGGGAATATCTATGTCGATGGGATGCCTGTTTACGGTAAACACAAGGTTCATACAAATTACTTCAAGGAAGTCCAAATTATTCAACAGGACTCTTCATCTGCATTAGATCCTAAAATGTCCGTGGGTAGATCAATCGAAGAACCTCTTTTGTGTTTTTTTCATTTAGACAAAGGAGAACGCAAAAAAAGGTGTCATGATCTGATGGATTTATGTAATTTGCCTGTTGAATACTACTCGCGTCTTCCCGCAGAATTATCTGGGGGCGAGCAAAAACGAGTCGCTATTGCAAGGGCCTTGGCAGCAGAACCTAAGTGTCTAATTTTTGATGAGGCAACAAATGGCTTTGACCTTCCTTTACGCAAGAAGATCATTGAAGAAATTGTTGACTTGCAGAGGAAACTCGCATTTACCCTTATATTTATTACACATGATATGGAGTTAGCCGTCGTTATTGCTGACGTAATTTTGGTTATGAGAAATTCCACCTTGATTGAACAGGTTGAATTTTCTGGAGATATATCAGTATTTACAAGCGAATACAGCAAGACGCTTTTATATGCGAGTGGAATTACTGATACATAATCATTGTTGGAATTGATCATAGCAGAAATAAAATGAAAGGATAGTTTGCGATGAAATTCAAAAGACTTGCAACGATTCTTATGGCTGCGGCCATGATGGTTTCGTTGGTTGCCTGTACAGGCGACAATGGCGAAAACTCAGAAACGCCTGTTACTTCGGGCAATGATGTTGTGGAGGAAACGGAAACCAACCACATCACTTTGGCCGAAAGTTGGGGATTTGAAAATTTCTATACAATTATGACGCCCGATGTATCGGCAAGCAACTTCGGTATCACATATTATCTTAGCAATTTCTACGATGTGCTTGTAGAATATCAAGATGGAGAATACGTTGGTGGTCTGGCCGAGGATTGGACAATTAGCGAAGATGGAACGGTCTACACATTCAATCTACGGCATGATGTGAAATTTTCTGATGGTAGCGATCTGACTGCGGAAGATGTTGCCAAATCGCTTTTGGCCGTTCCCATCAATTTGGGGCAATACAATGGAACCTATGGCCGCCTGTCTACAATTATTGAAGATGCAGTGGTCGTTGATGACTATACTGTTGAAATGCATCTGACGCAACCTTATTATAATGCGCTGCGGGAGCTGTGTTTGGCGAATCCATTCGGAATCGTATCGAGTGAACAACTTAATGATGATTTAACGAAAAAGGATACTTTTGAAACTGCAACCTATGGTACAGGTCCCTATATGTATGCTGGAGATAATGACGGGCAGACCTGGAATTTCGAGAGCAATCCCTACTATTGGGGTGAAAGACCTGATGTTGAGAGTTTTTCTATCAAGAGCATTCCTGACAATGATGCTAAAATTCTCGCATTGAAAAACGGGGAGATTGATTTTGTCGCAGGAATCACGAACGTCTCCAACGAAAGTTTTGTGGAAATGCAAAACACTGAGGGATTTGGCGCCAAGGTTGACGACAAATCTTTCCGCACCGGATATATTGGTTACAATTTAAGTAGCTCTATGTTCGGTGATGAAGTTGTTCGCCAAGCCATTACATTGGCCTTAGACAAAGATGCAATTTCTGAGAGCATTTATGGCGGCCTGTATGAAAAAGCAGATACATTCTTCCCGAAGACCCTACCCTATTGTGATGTAGAGCAAACCGTATACTCTTATGATATAGACAGGGCAAACCAATTGCTTGATGAAGCAGGATACATTGATACGGATGGCGATGGCATCCGTGAAAAGGACGGTGAGAAACTATCCTCTCCGTTCCAGTACCAAGCAGGCTCCGCTTCTGATGATAACTTGGTTGTTTATATCTGCGACCAGTTAGGGAAAATCGGAATCGAACTTACACCGCAGTCTGCACAAATGATGGACTGGTATGCAATGATTACAACTGGAGAGTACGGCCTTACCTTATTTAAAACACAAGGCGGTTTCTATGATCCGGGCAATACGATCGGTAATATCGATCCCAGCATGGCCATGGACCCAATTATCTCCCAGGTCGCTGCATACTTGCCGGGCGGTGCCGATCTGATTACAGAATTGGAATCTACTACTGACGAGGAACGAATCCAAGAGATTTATGGAATTATTTTGACTACGATGGCGGATCAGTGCCTTACTACACCTCTGGTGTATCCTCACCAACTTGCAGTATATAGTGATAAGATTGCAAACTACGATTTTCCGCCTGATGCAAACTTTACTGCTGTACAAAATATCACATTAAAGTGAGCATTTTCCCATTCTGCAAACGGCGTGCTATGCAAAACATAGCACGCCGTTTGTAGAAAGAGAAACGACATATTGCAAATAGATTACAGAGAAGTTATGTTAAACCATATATTTGCTCTGCCGGTTGAAAGGAGTCCAGATATTGGTGAGCAATCAATCAAAAGGAATTAAGCGGATTCTCAGTTTTGCCGGCAGATACAGGGGCCTCTTGACTTTTGCCCGTTGCCTTTCCGGCATCAGTGCGTTGTTTATTATAGGCCCTTTTATCTGTGTATATTTTGCGGCAAGAGAACTTATCGCTGTATTTTTAGGCGATCAATTGAATGGCCAAGCATTATTGAATTGGGGCCTTTTTGCATTAGGATTAGAACTCGTGGGAGTAGTACTCTACTTTTTGGCTTTGCTATCTTCTCATATCGTTGCGTTCCATATTCAAAAAAACCTGCAGATGGCAGCATTAAGGCACCTTGCTCATATGCCAATTGGCTATTTTAATGCCAATCCAAGCGGAAAATTGCGTAAAATAATTGATGAAAACAGTTTTCAAACGGAGACCTTTATTGCACATCAGTTGCCAGATTTAACAGGCGCCCAAGTAACCCTGATTGCTGGTGTTTGCTTTATGATCATTTTTGACTGGCGTATTGGAGTTCCACTTATTATCTTATATGGAATGGCCTTTTATCTGCAAAGCTCTCTCATGGGAAAGAATAGTGCTGAGTTTATGAGAATTTATCAAGACGCTCAAGAAACAATGAACCATGAGGCTGTTGAATATATTAGAGGAATCGCCGTTGTCAAGGTGTTCGGACAAACTGTAAAGTCGTTCGCCAAATTTCATAATGCGATAGAGACCTATAAAAAGTACGCACTTGCTTATACTATGTCTTGCAAGAAAGGCATGGTTGCATTTAATGCTATCGTAAACTCATCCTTTTTAGTGCTGGTTCCGATTGGCTTTCTAGTTGGATTTACGACCCCGACACTCAGAGATTTTATTCAAAGTTTTCTGTTTTACGTGATTTTCTCTCCGGCATGCGCAGTGATGCTTAATAAAATTATGTATATGACTAGTTATAAAATGCAGGCAGAGGAGTCTATGCGTAGAATCGATATGATTTTAACTTCTAAACAGCAACCAGAACCAGCGATCCCCCAATATCCTGATACATATGAGGTCGCTTTTGAAGATGTGACATTTGCATATGATAATACCGATCACCCCGCAGTTTCACATCTCACTTTTATGGCAAAAGCAGGAGCAATAACGGCCCTTGTGGGACACTCCGGGTCAGGTAAAAGCACAGCGGCCAGTCTGATCCCTCGGTTCTATGACGTGCAGGATGGCGCAGTAAAAATTGGCGGCGTTGACATCAGGGAAATCCCACAGGGTGATTTAATGAAAATGGTGGCATTTGTGTTCCAAGACCCCAAGTTGTTTAAGGATAGCCTATTAGAAAACATAAGAGCCGGAAGACCATCGGCAACCCGTGAGGAAGTTCTAAAGGCAGCTCATCTGGCGCAGTGCGACGACATACTGAAAAAGCTTCCAAACGGAATAGATACAATTATTGGAAGTCAAGGTATATACCTGTCCGGGGGCGAAACACAGCGCATTTCTATTGCCCGCGCTATTTTAAAAGATGCTCCTATTGTAGTTTTAGATGAGGCGACAGCATATGCTGACCCCGAAAATGAGCATCAAATCCAGAAGGCCTTTGATGGACTTATAAAGAATAAAACGGTTATTATGGTTGCACATCGGCTTTCGACTGTCCAGGATGCAGACCAAATATTGGTGATGAAAAACGGTGCGATAGCGGAAAGCGGAACACATTCTGATTTGATAAAGCATCAGGGCGAGTATGCTAAAATGTGGGACAATTATAACAAAACGGTGCAGTGGCATATAGAAAGTTGAGGTGCTGTCTATGCTAAAACGTGCGTTTGCATTAAGCGATCAAGGCGCAAAAGATTTAGCGAAAGGAATTATAGCAACTGCCTGCGCCAATTTGATACAGATCATTCCAGCAAGTTTGTTGTTGATGGTAGTAATGATGCTTTTAGAAAAAGCGGCGGGGACTCAAGTTAATGTAGGTCGGAATATTCCGTTCTTTGTCGGAATTACCCTGGTGCTTTTTGGCATGATCGCGATTGCCCAATTAGTACAATACAATTTGACATACACTGCTGCATATAAGGAAAGTGCAAACCGAAGAATTGTGCTGGCTGAAAAACTCAGAAAACTTCCACTGTCATTCTTTGAAAAGAAAAATTTAGCCGATCTGACAACTACTATTATGGGGGATTGTACAGCATTAGAAAGGACATTTTCTAATGCGATTCCACAGTTGTTAGGCACAATTCTTATGTTTGTTATTATGTCCGTGGGGCTGGCAGTTTTAGACTGGAGGATGGCTCTTTGTATTATTGTCCCGGTACCAGTTGCCTCAATTGTTGTTGTTCTTGCTCGTAAGGCACAGAGTAAGGCGGAACTTGAAAATCTGGAGGCAAAAAGGTGCGCCTATGACGCAGTACAAGAATATATTGATACTATAAAAGAATTAAAAGCATACTCAAAAACGGATGTATACTTGGATGAACTTGATAAAAAGTTAGAGAATGTTATTCGTTGTTCCTTCCGAAATGAGTTAGCCCCCGGAGCATCTACAACAGCTGCTCAGTTCATCCTGCGCTTTGGTTTAGTTGCTGTTTTGCTTATAGGGGGAAACTTGGTGATTGAAGGTATGCTTTCTATTCCCATGCTCATACTGTTCCTTCTTTTCGCTGGTCGAATCTATGATCCATTCACCAACTGTTTCATGCTATTAGCGGAGGTTTTTGCCGCACTTGTAAGCATTGGCCGGATGAAACAGATAGACAATACACAGGAACAAACCGGCTCAGACTGTTGCAATAACATTGGCTGCGATATTGAGTTCAAGGATGTTTACTTTTCTTATAACGAGGAACCAGTTCTGACAGGAGTATCTTTTGTAGCAAAGCAAGGCGAAATAACTGCTTTAGTCGGGCCATCTGGCAGTGGAAAATCAACAGTTTCAAAATTAGCAGCGCGTTTTTGGGACGCCGATTCCGGACTCATAACACTTGGAGGCATAGATGTCAAAACTGTTGAACCAGAAGTATTGTTAAAAAACTATGCAATCGTATTCCAGAATGTCACCCTTTTTGACGAATCGGTAATGGAAAATATACGGCTTGGCCGTAGCGGAGCTTCTGACGAAGATGTTAGAGCCGCAGCAAAGGCCGCCCAATGTGATGAGTTTATTGATCGTTTACCGCAAGGCTATGACACGAATATCGGGGAAAACGGAAGTAAATTATCCGGTGGCGAGCGCCAGCGCATTTCTATTGCCCGTGCCTTGCTAAAAAATGCTCCTGTTATTCTTCTCGATGAAGCAACTGCATCTATGGATGCAGAAAGTGAAACAATGGTACAAACTGCCTTGTCAGCGTTATTAAAAGGTAGGACAGTGATAGTTATTGCGCATCGAATGAGGACCATAGCAAATGCAGACAAGATAGTTGTTTTGGACAAAGGAAAAGTGACTGAAGTGGGGACTCCCAGCGAGTTGGCTAAAAAAGGCGGGTTGTATGCGCATTTGGTTGCACTCCAGCAGAAACAGCAAATGTCTTCCTTACCGACATGAACGTCCTAAGAGGGAAATATGAAAAGAAAACAGCAAGCCACCACATCGGGTGAAGATTATTTAGAGGCAATTTTAGTGCTCCAAATGCAGAAAGGAACAGTGCGCTCTGTTGATGTCGCCCGGCATATGGAGGTGTCAAAGCCCAGCGTGAGCCATGCGGTGGCGACCCTGCGGGATGGAGGTTTTCTGACGATGGACAGCGACTATTTCCTGCACCTGACCGACATTGGCCGGGAAGTGGCGGAACAGATTTACGAAAAGCACCGTTTCTTTACCGAGCGTCTGATTGCCGCCGGCGTGGATCCGAAAACCGCAGAGGCAGATGCCTGCCGGATTGAGCACGTCATCAGCGACGAGAGTTTCCAAAAATTAAAGAAACAACTCATGTAACCTGTGGAGATCGAACTCATTACACCAAGAGTGTCTTCGAAATTGAGGATGACCAATATGCAAAACGATCCGCGCTCCCGAATTCTCCTATTGCTACAACTTCTCCTGAAGCAGACAGATGAGCACCACTACGCAACTGGCGCGGATATTCTCCGTTTTTGGGAGACTCATGGCATCCAGACCACCCGGAAAAATGTGTACAGCGATATCCAACTGCTCATGGACTTCGGCCTGGACGTCATCTGCATCAAAAGCACGCAAAACCGCTACTTCGTCGGTTCCCGGCTGCTTGAGCTGCCGGAACTGAAACTGCTGGTGGACGCTGTGGAGTCCTCCCACCTCATCACAGAGAAGAAAAGCACCGCCCTCATTGAGAAGTTAGGCCATCTTACCAGCAGACACAACGCCGCGCTCCTGAACCGCCCCGTCTACATGGACGGCACGGCCAAGCCGGACAACGAGGCCGTGTACTACGCCATCGACGCGATCCAGACGGCGATTCACAAACAACGGGCCATCTCCTTCCAGTATTTCGAGTACACGCCGAAAAAGGAAAAGGTCCTGAAACACAAGGGCTACCGCTATGGATTCAGCCCCTATGTCCTCATCTGGAGCCGGGATTTCTATTACGCCGTGGGCTGGTCGGAAAAGCACGGCAAACTGGCCCAGTTCCGGGTGGACCGCATGACGGCCATCCAGGATTCAGATGCCCCTTACATAGCGGATCCGTCCTTTGACCCAGCGTCCTACATCCGGGAAATCTTTGGCATGTATCACGACATGCCCCAGCGGGTGACGCTGCTGTGTGAGAACCGCACCATGCGAAACATCATAGATCACTTCGGGGAGGATGTGGACACGGAGGTGGTGGACGCCAACCACTTCCGGGCCACCGTGGATGTGGCGCCCACGCCGCCGTTCTTCTCATGGGTATTCACCTTCGGCGGCGCTATCCGCATCGAGGGGCCTGGGGAGGCGCTGGCGAAGATGCGGGATATGGCCTCGTGGCTGCATACATAAAAGCAAGAGGGATCCGCCCAGGAAACGCTGGGCAGATCCCTCTCACCTTTACGGGGCAGGAGGACCGCTGCGGGGTGTATCCCCGCAGCGGTCCTCCTGATTTTAGTCCGAAAAGTATACCGGCCTGCCAATGGATGTAAAGCCCTCGATGCCGGTGATCACCACATTGTTGTATCCGCTGGCGCAGTGGATGATGAGCAGATTGCCGCTCTCATCCCTGCCGCCTACGATGCCCACATGGGAGTCCTCTGGGTAAAATACCAGATCGCCGGGCAGCGCCTCGTCCCAAGAGATGGTGGTGCAGTAGGTGTGCTGCGCGGAGGCCCCTCCCCCGTGACCGATGATATACTCGCCGCCTGTGGCATTATAGAATACCCAATCAACGTACCCTGAGCAATCCATCCCGTAGGGCCGGTAGGTGCCGGAACTGGAGCTGCCGGGGGCAGTGACCTGCATGGTGGTACCCCAGCGGGAGTCCCAGCCGAGGACCAGGCTCTTGCCGCCCCAGAAGTAGTTGACCTTACCCACCAGTTGGCAGGCGGTTTCTATGATCTCCCGGCGCTCGGCGCTCAGGCCCGCCGGCAGCGAGGCAAGCAGTTTTTTGGCGTCGGCCTCCGTCACGGCCAGATTCCCAATGGCCCCGCCCAGCAGGTCGAGGTTCTCTAACAGGTCATCCAGCATGTCGTTCTGTTCGTCGGTAAAGGCGTAGTGTTCCCGCATCTCGTCCACGGTCTTTCCCGTGACGGAGATGGTCAGGATGGTTTCCGTCCAGCTGTCGTCCTCGCCGTCGTCCGGGTCGCTGTCCGGGTGGTCTATGGTTTCCGCCTCGGAGGAGAGGGATACCATATCCCAGAACACCTCCCGCAGACGCTCCACCCGGCCGGCGTCCAGGGTGACCACATCCACGCCGTCATTGGTCCCTGCGGTTTTCACCGCAAACACCGCCACGACCTCCCGCCAGTCCGGCGGGGCGCCGTCTATGATAATCTGGTCGTAGTCCCCGGCCTGCAGTTCCTCCAGCTTACCAGCGTATTCCTCATTGATCTGGGCGATGGCCGTACTGAGCGCCACAGAGGTACTGTCAGCAGGCTCGTTGGCGAACAGGATACCAAAGGGGGAGGCGATTAACAGGCCGACGACACAAATCAGGACCAACAGGGCAAGGACGACAGATCCTCCCGCAGCCGCAGCGGCGATCAGGCTCTTGGCGGCGGCATAGATGGCCCGCAGGGCGTTTCCAGCCTTGGCAGCGGCCTTTTTCGCCGCACTCCCCGCCTGTTTTGCCGCCTGCCGGAACCGGGCCGTTTGCTGTGCCACATGGGCTGCTTTGGCGCTCTGGGCGGCACGGGTGGCCCCACGCCCCGTCTGGGCCGCAGCCCTCCCAGCATGGTCCGCTGTTTTTACCACCCGCCTGGAGGAGCCGGCAACCGGCTTTGCGTGGCGCACGGCCCTGCCACGGCCTGCCTCCTTTATGGCAGGTGTTTTGCGTTTCCCTTTTGGCAGGGGGCCGGCATCTTGGGCAGGCTCCACCTTTGGCCGCATGGGCGATACAGTCCCGTCCCGCCTGCCCCCATTCCCATGTGCAGTTCTGCCGGAAGACCGGCGATCTCCTACAGGTTGCATAGGCTCTTGCCCGCTGCCTGCTGGCTGACGCATCCGCTCGACTCTGTCCTGTGCGGACTTCTGCGCTGCCTGCCGCCCGCGCTCCCGGATGAAGGGTTGCTGGCCCTGGGTGCGCTCTGGTGACAGGCCGGAAACCTGCGTTTCCGTTTGAGCGCGCAGGTATGCGTCCTTGGTCTTGATCCGCTGCCCGGCTTTTCCGACCGGTTCCGCCGGCTGGTCTGCCGCTGCGGCGTTGACACGGCTTTCATGCTCCCGTGTACGGATCTCCGGCGCGGGATCCCCAGCGGTGGAATCCGCGGAACTGCCGTCGCGGGAGGCACGGTTCTTCCGTTTCTCCTTAATGAGCTTTTCCGCACCGCGCTCCATGCGGCGCATGCTGTCCGCAGTGGTATCCTCGATTTGGTCGCCGCCATGGTCATCCCGCCGCCCCTGCTGGGCGGCGTCACGGAGCTGCGTCCGCAGGCGGTCCGTGCCATCCTCCAGGCCACGATGGACCAGTCCTTTCGGCGCGGTCTTGATCTTCTCCCGGATGGAGGATGTGGCCTGCGGTTTCTCCTTGATCTTATCCATCCAAGCACCTCACTATGGAAACGGGCTGCGTCACGCGGCCCGCCCCATCCCGATGGCGCCATCTGTGTCAGAGGGCTTGGTGGTCATCAGTTGATACAGCCGGTTCTTCGGGAAATTGTCCATAAAGGGCACGATGGCGCTGCCGCACTTGATGAGGCCGCGGCCGGAGTCCACGTTGGTGATGTAAGAGAGCTGGTTGTCCGAGATATTCAGCAGCCGGGCCAGTTCCGTCCGGTCCGTCGCCGCCTGGTTGAGCATGACGAGGAACTCGCTGTTGGCCAGCATGGTCCGGGCGGTGTGGGACTGGAGGAGGTCGTCCACATTCTGTGTGATGCCGGTGCAGCAGGCCCGGTATTTGCGGACACGTTTCCAGAGGGTGAACAGGAAGTTTGCGCTGTACTCGTGCTGAAACAGCAAGTAAATTTCGTCGATGTAGATCCAGGTATTTCGTCCCTGCTGCCGGTTGCGGATGATGCGGTTGAAAATGCTGTCCAGCACCACCAGCATGCCCACGGGCAGGAGCTGGCGGCCCAGATCCCGAATGTCATAGCAGAGGATGCGGGAATTGGTGTCCACATTGGTGGGCTTGGCAAAGGTATTCAGGCTGCCCTCGGTAAACAGCTCAATAGCCAGCGCCACATCCCGCGCCTCCGGCTCCGGCTGGCGCAGCAGTTCGGCGTGGAAATCCTGCAGGGTGGGCACCGCGCCGGTGTAGCCCCTGCGGATGTACTCCCGGTAGCACTGTGCGGCGCAGCGGTCGATGATGGACTTCTCCTTGGCGGAGAGTTTCCCAGATCCCATAAGTTGCTCACACAGAGACAGCAGAAACTCGGACTTCAGCACCACCGGGTTCTCCCCGTCACCGTAGCCCTGCTCCATGTCCATGGCATTGATATGGTTGGGCGAGGTGGCGGACACCTCGATGACCTCGCCGCCCAGCCCTTCGATGAGCGGCCGGTATTCAGATTCCGGGTCGATGACGATGATGTCGTCCGGCACCCCGCTATCACCATTCTCCGCCGCCAGGGCCAGCCCCACCATCTCCCGCTTGGCGGTGAAGGACTTGCCGGAGCCGGACACGCCGAGAACAAAGCCGTTGGCGTTGAGCAGTTCCCAGCGGTTGGCGAGGATGAGGTTCTTGCTGATGACATTCTGCCCGTAGTACACACCGCCCTGATGGCGGATCTCCTGAGCCTTGAAGGGCATGAGGACGGCCAGGGCCTCGGTGGTGAGGGTGCGGAGGGCGTCGATGCGGCGCAGGCCCAGGGGCAGCACCGTCACCAAACCCTCCGCCTGCTGCCAGTTGAGGGTGGAGAGCTGGCAGAGGTGCTTGCGGGCGATGGACTGGAGGGTTTCCGTGTCACTGTCCAGTTCCTCTTTGCTGTCCGCCAGATGCACCAGCGTCACCACGGCGAACATCATCCGCTGGTCACGGGTGGTGAGATCGTCCAGCATCTCGCGGGTTTCCTTGCGCTGCTGTTCAAGGTCATACGGGACAACGGCTGAGAAGTTGTTGTTGCTGTTCTGCCGGCGCTGCCAGTTGGTCACATTGGTTTCCACACCCAGCAGCCGGTTCTGCATCTCGCGCACCGCCTCGTCCGTGGGGACGGGGATCACGTCGATGGACAGCATGAGCGTCCGGTTCAGTTCCGTCAGCTCATTGATCATGGAGTCCTTGATGTAGGAGGCGTACTCCTTGAGGAACAGTACCCGCCCGAACTTGTCGCCCATGACAAAGTGGTCCTTCTTGAACTCCATGCTGTCCGGACAGATGGCGTCCTTGTAGGAGGCCCCCTTCCGCATGCTGTCCTTGAAATCGAAATGGAACTCTGTTTCCTCGCCTACCCGGTAAAAGTCGTGGAGGATCCGCAGACGCTCGATGGCGTCCAGTTCCTCGCTGCGGGAGTCCAGCTTGTTGAGCCTACTGGTAATGTCATTGGTGACGCGGTCAAAGAAGGTCCTGGCTTCATCCACATTTTTCTTGTGGGTGGAGACGGTAATGTACCGCTCCTGCACCACGCTGTTGGATGCGTCGGTGACCTTGTCCGTGAGCATGGTGTTGTATTCGGCCCGGTATCCGTCCAGAAAATCCCCACGGGGCGGAAGTAGGATGGTTTCCTCAAAGTTCTGGCGGTTGAGCCGCTTGTTGTTGATGGTGATCTTGGTGGTGGAGCCAGTGTCCAGCGCATTGAGCAATTCGGAATAATTCAGGAACATGGCCGTCTTGTCCTCTTTGGAGGCGATGGCGTAGTTGATATCCGAAAAGCGGATGCACTTGGAGAACTTACTCCCAAACTGAAAAATCCCATCCGGCCAGATGCGGCGGATGGGGATGGTGTCCTGTACAGATCTTGGTACGGTAAATTGTTCCTTGTCCTGCCTCAATGTATTTTGCAGGGTTTTAATCAATCTTCAGGGCCTCCTTCATACTCGAACGCTCCATGAGTTTTGCGTACAGGTTGTCCGATTTGAAGACGAGCCGGTGAGGATATATAAATTCCGTGCGGATATAAGCAAGTAGAAACTGCTCCAGCGACATGCCGTTGTACTGGAAAAAGCCGCCGAGGGCGAAGGGAAAAGCGCACAGGACGCAGACCCACCCGATCTCGGCGGTCGCCAGCACAGAGCGCAGGCCAAAATACACGCCTACGGCAACAGCGACGGCCAGCAGCGCAAAGATGAGCTGGCGGAGCGACAGTCCGAAAAACAGGCTCTCCTGATAATTTCGGACCTCTTTGTTGATGCGTACCTCGATTGGATTTCACCTCCTTTTCCGTTCCTGGACTTTTGGCAGACAGGAGTTGCCATGTCCGCCGGGGTATGCTAACATCAAAGTGAAAAAATAGCGAGAGGGGTGTACCCATGTTATATGCATATATTTTCCTGGGAGCCGGGATCCTGATCCTGTCCATCCTGTTCCGCCTGGCCGCGGTGTTCCGTCTGACCATCCCGCTGCTGTACGCGCTGGTGGTGCCGACGCTTCTGAGCGATTGGTACTACGCCCACTACACGCTGGCTAATGTGATCTGGTACATCCTACTGGCTGTGACGGTCCTGTCCTGGGTGTACTCTCTGGTGCGGAAGATCTCCGCCATCATGGAGCGGCGCCGGCGCGAGAAAGAAAAAGAGGAAATTTTGATCCAGCGGGTGCGGGAGGCCGGCCGCAACGGCGGCGGTATCGTCCATATTGATGACCTGCAGGATTAACCAAGGCCCATCAGCTCCCGCACCAGACGATCGCTCATCTTGATAGCGCCCACCAGGACCAGCATATTGAAAATCAGCTCCCCAATGTAGTTCCAAACGATGGTAGCGGCAGCCATTGTGTCATCCGCGATGGCCGGCGGCGCCGCGGCAAACTGGGAAAAGATAATACAAGCTAAAACGATCATACAGCCCTCCAGGCAGATGGCGGCGTAGCTTTTGATAAAAGCCACGCCGATGCTGCTGGAGGGCTGTCCCGCGAAACTGGCCAGTGGGATGGGCGCGATGGCCGTCGCCATATAGAGTTTGAAAAAGCGGGAATAGACGGTCAAAATCATGACCAGCGACAATACCCAGATAAACAGGGACCCCAGGAGTGTCACCGCCCACAGCGGGATACTCTCCAGGAAGCCCACATCCTCGATGATGGACACCATTTCGTCCGGCAGGGCCGTGTCGGACATGGCCGTGAGGCCGGAGGCGTCCATGATGGTGGACACCGCGCCCTGGGCGATGCTGAACAGGGCCATCATCAGCTCCAAGCCGTAGGTGACGGCCCCTTGCGCCAGCGCGAACCGCACAAAGGTTTTGACCGCCACCTCCGGGCGCTTGAGTTCCGTAAAGCTGCCGCAGGTCTTGACCACGCCGGCCACGAAAAACAGCACCAGCAGGGCGTAGCCGATGGCTCGCAGCGCGTCGTGAATATCCAGAATGACATTCCAGATCCCGCCGCCTTTGAATTCTTCCGGCGATGTGGAGATGAGCGTCCAGATCTCGGTGAGCTTATTATTCCAGGTAGCAAGGGCTGAGTTTAGATTGTCAACGATCCAGTTTCCACTTCCCATTGTGCATCACCTCCGTGTGGGAAGGGTGCGGGAGAGCGACGTGTGTGCCCTCCCGCTTTGCCCACTCAGCCGGTGATGAGGGTCAGGATCTCCTTGGTGAACGTGATAACAATGCCGCCCGCGATGGTGAGCATGCCGTTGGCGCGCTGGGAGGGGTCGTGGCTCTTGAGGGACAGGCCCAGCTGGAGGACGCCGAAGCCCAGCAGGATGAGGCCGATGGCCCGGATGAGGGAAAAAATGAAGTCGCTCAGATTTGTCACAACCGCCAGCGGATCGTCCGCCGCGAAGGCAGGACAGACGGTCATGACCGCGACCAGCACAAAGCAGGAAAGCATGGCGTAAATGCGCTTGACCCGCTTTTCGAATTTATGATTCATGCTGCATTCTCCTTTTCTTTATTGGCGTCATCGGTGGAAAATGCCGCAAACAATTCATGGCCAGAGATCACCGGTGCTTGGTTCTGCCTGTGGTGGATGTAGGGCGGACCGCCGGCCAGCGAGGTCTGGCGGACCGCGGGGTGTTTCATCAAATCGTATTTCAGATCCATCACCGGCCCCGCGCCGCGGATGAGCAGGACGGCGTAGCGGTTGTCCAGCCGGCGCACCTCGTCCGGCGTCAGCAATTCCCGGCCGCTGATCTGCATGTTGGTGGACCAGGAGCCGGACTTGCCCTTGGTTTCCCCGTGGGTCTTGGTGTCGATGGTAGATTTGCCGAGGGCCTCGGAGATATACTTGTGGGTGCTGGACTCGTTGCCGCCGAGGTACAGTAGAGTGTCCGAGTTGCCGGGGATGGTTTCCCAGGAGTCCTTAAACTGCTCCTTGATCTGCGCCATGTTCTGGATAATGGTGCTGCAGGAGATGTTTCTGGATCTCATGGTTGCCAGTTCGCGGGGCAGCCCCGGCAAATTGACCGAGGGCGCCTCATCCAGGATGAAGTGGACATGTCGTGGCAGCGGGCCGTGGTGGATCTGGTCCGCGCAGTAGTAGAGGGTCTGGAACACCTGGGAATAAAGCAGACTTACCAAAAAATTATAGGTATTGTCATTGTCCGGGATGACGGCATACAGGGCGCACTTTTTCTCCCCCAGGGTGTAGAGGTCCATATCGTCGTGGTCCGTGATGGCCCGGATCTGGGGCAGGTTGAAGGGCGCCAGACGCACAGCGGTGGACACGAGGATGCTTTTGGAAGTTTTGCCCGCCGCCATCTTAAAGACCTTATATTGCCGGACGGCAACACTGTCCGGCCTTTCCCGTTCTATGGCGCTGAACAGCAGATCCAGCGGCGAGACGTGGTCCTCGTCGTCCTCCTTGACTTCAGCGTACTCCAGCACCCGCATGACCATGGAAAAATTCTGCTCGGACTCCGGCGCCTCCTGGAACAGCATGAGAATGATGGCCTGCAGCAGCGCCGTTTCCGCCTTGGTCCAGAATGGATCCGACTCATGGCTGTTCTTGGGCGTGGTGGCTTGAATCAGGTTGTTGACCAACCGCAGGGCATCCTTCTCATCCCGGATATAGCGGAAAGGATTGTATCCGTCCGACTGCTCCATGTTGGCCAGGTTCAGTACCCGCACGTCATAGCCCTGGTTTTTGAGGTATCCGCCGGTAGCGGTCAGCACCTCCATTTTGGGATCGGTGATGACATAGTTGGTGTTGGCCTCCAGAATGTTGGGCAGCACATAACTGCGGGTCTTGGCCGCGCCGCTGCCGCCGATCACCAGTACATTGAGGGACCGGCGGTGCTTGTGGGTATCCAAGCCCAGGCGGACGTTGTGGGTCAGGATCTTATTCTGCTTTTGGCAGAACATGGCGTTGACTTGTTTGGGAGACGCCCACTGTGCCGAGCCGTGTTCCTCGCCGTCACGGGTGCGGCCCTGTGTGGTGCAATACAGGCAGATGCCTATGATGTACGCGCCGGTGCAGGCGAGGATGCTCATCAGGCTGTGTTCCGTCCAGCGGATCTTCAAAGGGGCCTGCAGGGCTGCGGTCAGGTTCGTCAGCAGCTCCGGCAGGCCGTCCCCGAGGGACTGGGCGACCAGAAGCGCGGCCCAGACCACGGGGATGTAGAGAAACAGATACGGGAGGACCCCTCCCGATCTGCCTGGTTGATTCAGCGGCATTCACCTCCTAAATGAAAACAGGGGCGCACCTTCCGGTGCGCCCAATCGTCGATTTCGATGTATGCCTGTTCGTTTAATCCTGTTCGAAGGGGTACAGGATATCCACGCCGAGGGCATGCATGTGATCTTCATACTGCAGGAGGCCCCGCAGGTCGTGGCCCCGGTAGATCCGACTCCGGCTGCAGGACAGGATGTAATCCATTTTCTTTTCAGCAGCCTGCTGCGCCAGGAGCCGGAGGCTGTGCCTCTGGAGATCCCACCCGCACATATAATCTTTGTAAACGCCGGCGATCTGCATGCCGTTTTCTTCCGCAAATTGGCGCAGGTAAGTGTCCTGCCCGCTGATGCCGATCTCGTCTGCTGCCGGATCGTTCGTGTTCACCCGGAGATACAGCCAGCAACGTTTCCCCTGCAGCTGCGCCTTGGGCGGCATACCCCCGTGAGCGAGCAGCCTTTTCAGCAGTGCCATGTCCTCCGGGAGCAGGAATCCTGCGCTGCCGGTGTGTCCTCTGTAGTAGTAAACGGCTTTCATGGGATCTGGCCTCCTTCCACTTTTTTGCAACTCAACTATACCCGAACCGGCCCGGAATATCCAGCACTTTTCCCGAACAGCACCCGATCATCTGGCCTTGGTCCGCGTCTTGGTTTTCTGTCTGGCCGGAGCGCGCTGACGCTGTTCCTCCAACCGTGCGCGATAGCCCTGCAGGCGGCCCTCAACGGAGGGCCGCTCCTCACTCGTCGTCCTCGCCGCGCTCCCGGCGCGCGTAGGAGAGTTGGTGCTGGTATCGCGCGAGGCGCGTCCCGACCGGGAATCTTTTTTTGGCGCTCCGGGTTCCTTCTCCGGCTGCCGCTCTCGTTCCGGCTGCTCCTTCTGGGGGGCCTCCGGCTGCTGGTACATCATCTTCTGGAACACCAAGTTGGCCCGTTCCACCTCTGTGGCCGGCATGACGACATCTACCATGCTTTTTGGGTCATTGGGATCTCTGGAGTTTTGGATGGCCGCATAGAGCAATTTCGGTTCCCGTGCCTTGTGCCTGAACTCCCGGTATTCCTCCTGCGTCATGGGAAATACCCGCAGATCCCGTGTCTGCTGCAGCATTTTGCCCATGCGGATCTTGCCGCTGATCTTCTTGTGGTTTTTCGCTAAGGCCAGTGACATAGCCAGCAGGTTCTTGGCTGCCGAACCGCCCAGCCGGACAGCCACCTCTCCGCCGGAGAGCAGCATACGGACCAGCTGGTCCGCAGCTTCACCGCCTCCGATATTCATCTCGTTCCACCTCCTTTGCCCTGGCCTCGGCCACATGGATGTCATGTTCCATCTGCGGCCGGTTCCGCTCAATGGTTTCACATAAGGAAATTTCTTTCCGCATCCGTCGGATCTCCCGGTTGATATCCGCAAGCCTCTGGTACAGCTCCGCCTTTTCCGCTATGAGCTGCTCCCTGGGGATCCCGCACTGCTCCAGCGTGGAAACGGCGTCCATGTACTTGGCGAACTGTTCCTCCATGCCGGGCATACCGGACTCATAGCATTCCTTTGCCGGGGCGAGGGCCTCCACATCTGAAAGGGCGTCGTAGAGCGCACGCCGTTTCTTTTTCCGCACATTGAGGATGGTACGCTGCTTGGTCAGGCTGGCCAGCGTTTCCTCTGTGCGGGCACGGACGGCATGCAGGCCCTCTGCCGTGGAGATGCCATGCTCCCGCAGGAAGGCGAACTGCTCTTTGTACTGCTCGAACTTCATGATCTCCTTTCTGAGATGGGATGTCATCTTCGGCGGATACTGTCGCTGCCCTGCCTTGCCCAGCAGATAGAGATAGTGGACGTACAGAGCCATGAATCCGGTGTACTTCTGAGGGTGGCGCCTGCGGTACGGCTCATACCGTGGCCGGTAGATGATGGCTGGGCGTGTACCTGCGGCGATCTCATTCAGGTTCCCAGCAATGGCAGCGCGGATACCGTCCTCGGTGAACAGCGGATCCTTCCGGCCCGGCACCATGAACCGCTCTTGGCCCCGCAGACGGAAACCGAGACGGGCGCCATGCTTGATCTCATAGCCCTTATGCTCCATGATGAGGAAGAAGTGACCGATATCGTTGGCGTCCTCTATGGCCTCCCGCAGATCCGCCTCCAGCATGGCCCGGAAGGTGGGCTGGCCCTTGCTTTGCCGCAGCCACTCGATGTAACTGACCGCCTTTTCTCCTTTGCCCTCCATGACAACAGAGAGCCCGTGTTTCTGGCACAGCCGGTCTGAGATGGCCCGGATCTGGCTGTAGTAGCTGCGGGCATTGCTATGGTACTTCTCACCGGTATTCGCATTCACAGAATTGAATATGGTATGGGCATGGATGTGTTCCTTGTCCACATGAACGCCGATGACCGCCTGGTAGCCGGACAGATGCTCCGCAGCAAACTCCTTTGCGATCTCCAGCGCCAGTTCCGGGGTGACCTCGCCGGGCTTGAAGGACTGGATGATGTGATAATACTGGACGCCATCTGTCTGACGATAGTGCTGCTTGGTTTTCATCATACGGCTGACGGCATGTTCGGTAGAGCAGCCTTGGCTGGCAGTCAGGATCTGTTCATTTGTTTTATCCCCATTGAGGACATACCGGACTCCCACATCCAGCCGACCCTTGCGGGCGAGGATTTTCGTAACCGCCATTACAGATCCGCGACCTTTTCCATGAGCAGGTACACCTGCCGCAGCAGGAACAGCGCCTCTTTTACGTCTTGTCGGGTGGCGATGCCGGCGTTGACGCTTCGGGCGATCTGATTGATATTCACGCCGATTCGGTTGATCTCCCGATATAAGTCGTTGATTTCCGCCGGCTGGCGCTGGCGGATCTCCGTGCGGTTGATACAGGAGCGGATGACGTTACTCAGGGACAGGCCGGACTCTCTGGCCAGCCGGTCCAGGTGTTCCCGTTCCTCCGCAGTCAGCCGCACGGAGAGAAATTTGCTTTTTTCCTGCACACGTCACCTCCTTTTTCCGCCGGCAGGCGGCATTGGGGCCAGGGGGATTCCCCCTGCAAGCGCATTTGTCATACAAATGCTATGCTTGCGCCATCGCCGCCGAAGGCGGCGGTGGCCTCGCCGCGCAGGGCGCGGCCATTTTCAAGCGGTAGGTGGATTTCAATTCCCTCTCCTGCGGAAAAGAAAAATGCTCACCGCTCATGGGCCTTGAAGTCCAGGTTATCCCGCGGGACGCCGGCCAGATCCAGTTCGCGCTTGTCCCGCACATACGCCGCATAGCGGGCGTAGGTGTAACCTTCGCTGTCAACGAGGATGCCGTCCTGCCGCCTGCGGGCGGTGACCAGCAGGCAGCGGAAGCGGCCGAACTTCTCGCTGTACCCGGTGAGCTGGGTCCTTGCGGCGATGAAAGGGGCCTCGGCCAGCAGGTCCGCTTGAAAGCGGCGGTATTTGGATTCCGGCAGGATGATCTCCCGCACCACCGTAAAAGGCGCGGTCTTGATGATCGGGGTGTCGTTTTGCAAATCAGCAACAGAAGCCGCCTTTCTGAAAAATCGTGCTTGCTGCTCTTTTGCTATGGTGCAGACCTCCCTTCAATGGCAGGGTGTGTCATTGGACGTCCTTGCCGTCCACGGTTGAAAAGCAAGGGCGTGTCATTGGACGTCCTCCAGCGCCTGGCGGATCCGGCCTCTGGCCAGTGCGGCATAGGCGTCCGTGACTTCGATGCCGGTGGCGGAGTAGCCCTCCAGCACAGCGGCCAGCACCGTGGTGCCGCTGCCGGCAAAGGGGTCCAGGATCCGTCCGCCCGGCTCGGTGATCTTCACGATGTCCCGCATAAGTTGCAGGGGCTTTTCCGTCAGGTGGATGCGGTTCTGGGGGTTGCCGTACTTGAACACGCCGGGCAGGCAGGGCACAGGCCGGCTGATGGGCATGTCCCCGTTGGATCCCCAGACGATGTACTCCGCCTGCTGGCGGAAGCGTCCCTTCTGGGGCCGGCTGTTGCCCTTGTCCCAGACGGCGGTGCCGCGCCAGATCCAGCCAGCCCACTGGAGGGCGTCCGTAGCTGCGGGAAGCTGCCGCCAGTCGATGAACATACACACCGGGGCGCCGGGCTTACAGATTTTTCTGGCGTCGTACAGCCACTCCGCCGCCCAGCGCGTCCATGACCGCTGGTCCTTGGCGTCCCCGTCAAAGGGCGGCGGAGCATGGTCGCCCATGTTGGAGTATTTCTTGGCCGTGGACTTGTTCTTTTCCGCCTGGGTGCGCCCGCCGGATGCGTAGGGCGGGTCTGTGATCACCGCGTCGAAGGTCCCAGGCGCAAAGCCGGACAGCACCTTCAGCGCGTCGCCTTGGATGATTTCCCACTGGGGGTTATCGCTCATAGGCAGGTTTCTCCTTCTTCTTATTCTTTTTGGGTGTTTGCAGTACAGGTTCCTGATATTCTTCCAAATGCACTGTTCCGTCTTTTTCCGTTATGATTGCAGGCCGGTGGACCCGCTGGCCGAGATCCAGCAGTGTTCCTTCGATGGCATCCGCTACTTCGCCTATATAACGCATATCCCAGGGAAATTCATCTTCCGTCTTGTTGAGGAAGGTTAGGATCGTTTGGTAAACGGCATTGTCAATCGCATCTAACTGCTCGATCTGCCTGCCTGATAATTCGATTTCCAGTTCTTCTGGCGGAATGTTGTCCACCATCACATCATCGCTCCTTCCCTTGCTTGGTTCGCCGGCGCGGGGGCTTTCCCAGCTCCTTTTGGTCTGTCAGGACAGGGATCCCCAGCCTCTCGGCGTGGTTGATCTCCGCACACATGCCCTCCGTCCAGACGGGGCCGTAGACATTGACCTGCTGGCAGGACTCCACCAACCGCAGGCCCATCTCCCGTGCCGCCTGATCCTGTGCCGGGTTTTCCGGGTCGGCAATGGGCGGAAACATCAAATGGGGGCAGATGGGCACGTTGCCCTCCACGAACACCTCCCGCGCTCTATCTCTGGCAAAGGCGATATTTTTCTCTACCTCGCCGCGCAGCGGGGCGCAGATGTAGACGAGTCTTGGGCCATCCTGCCGGCGCTCCGTCACACGATCCCGGAATACATCCAGGTACCCACTCACGGCATGCCGCATGGCGGAATAGTCCGCCGCGGATGGGCGGAAGGCGTACCACTCCGCTTTCCCGCTATCTTCCCAGATATGCGGCGCTACGCCATTACGGAAGTTGGGGTTGCCTGGCACCTGCTTGACGCCGAGGATATCCTTCAGCCGGAGGCGGAGCTTATCTACTACGCCGTCTGTGCGGTTCAGCACCGTAACGCTGATGACGTCATAGTGGTCCGCGTGGCCTGATGTCACAAACTGCACACGGGCACGGAGATCCTTTCCCAGCGTTCCCAAACAGGCCCGGCCCGCAAAAGTGGGGCTGCCGATCACCGTGCCGTCTGCAAACAGTTTCCGAAGTTCCTGTTCGTAAAATGTCATCTCGCCGGCCCATCCTTGGTGCGTTTTGTTTTGGGTGGGTCCTCATGGTACTCATAGGTGCTTTTATCCGCAGAGAGATAGAGGTCAAAGTCTGCAAGGTCGATCCCCATGATATCCGACGCCAGTTCATACGCCTCTCTGGATCCGGGTTCCGGGATGTTTGCATCGATCATTTCTCCGTTTTTGTATACAGCCTCTCCCGCATTGCTCCCGATGTCCTCGTCTGCCCAGCAGTAGGAGATAGTCTGATCCGGGTACTTTCTCGAAAGGGCCTCCAAAATTGTCGGGACACTGCTCCAGGCAGTAAAGAACTCCAGGGTATCATCATCCTTACCCAGTTCCACACAGGAATACGCATTCCATTTGGTTCCCCAATTTTTATTACACCACTCGTACCAGGTGGGGGAACCGTACTGCTGAATATTCTCATACGCCTGTTTCCCAAGCGCCCATTCCTCCGGATGTTCTTTTTGGAAAGCTTCCGCGCCGGCTTTGTCACCAGTTATAAACCGGCGATATGCGTCAAGGCCGTTGGTTGTCCTGGTTCCGGATTCAATGTCTAAGGCTTTTGGCATAGGGATGAGTTTGTTAAAATCGATGCTCCCGTAAACACCATCCTTCTGGCGCAGATCCCGCAGCATTTGATGGAAAGCGGCGACCTGCTCCGGCTGATCTCCAAATGAGATCAAATTTGTGATATGATTTGGCATGAAACCTCCCTTCACCGCTATGCGGCGTTTTTCCATAGGCTGAGTTGTTCATCTTCACGCCGAAAACCTGCGTCAATTTCCGAAAATGTCGTGGTCCGGTTAAACTTCTCAGTGACCTTTCCCGGCAGGGCCTGCAGTTCCAGCATCCTGGCCCACAGATCCGGGTGGTGGTCATAGAGATGGCGGAGTTCCCGTCGCCTGGCGTTGGGGCAGAACCAGCAGCCGCCCCTGTCGGTGAAGTCATAGACAGGAGAAAGCAGCCCCGCCTCCCGGCAGAGCTGCTTTGCGTCCTGTTCCGTATAGCCATACTTGTCCAACAGGGAAACACGGCGTCCGTCCAGCCGGAGCAGCCGCTCCTGCTCATCCCTGGCGATGCCGATGTATTGGACCGTGTCCGGCGGGAGGCTTTTCTGGTACCGTAAAATCGGTTTCAGTTTGCAGTCCCGCTGGACGGCGCATCGCCCACAGATGGGAAAGGAGCGGAGCAGGCCCTTTTTCGGCCCGCGGGTGATCCGCCCGGTGAACAGCCCCACATAGGTCTGCAGCCCACGAAGAATGCGGATCTTTACGCCCATGCGCTCCAGCGCGGGGATGGCCGTGCCATAGATGAAGTCCCGGTGTTCCGGCACCTCGCCGGAGATATGGCTGTCAAACATAACTTCGCAGTACACCGCCTCATCCAGCGGTTCCCCGTAGCGGAGCGCCAGCAGGATGGTGGCGATGCTGTCCTTACCAAAAGAACAGGATGCTATATATTTCAGCCGCCATCATCTCCGCGATCCAATGCTACGCACAACTCCGCAAACTTTCCGGCCGGTCCAGTCTGCTCCCACGGCAGGTTTGCCCTGGTAAAGTGGCCATAGTTGCAGGCGTCCGCAAAAATCGGCTGGTTCAACTGCAGGGTATGGATCATACCTGCGGGCGTGAGGTCAAAGAAACGGCGGACCGCCTGTTCCAGAAGTTCATCCGGGTATGTGCCGGTAAGGTGGGTATCCACATCCACAGCCACCGGCTCGGCCCGCCCGATGGCATAAGCCAGGGTGACTGTGCATTTCTCCGCGAGACCAGCAGCCACAATATTTTTGGCGATATAGCGAGACATGTAGGCGCCGCTGCGGTCCACCTTGGTCCCGTCCTTGCCAGACAGCGCGCCGCCGCCGTGGGGGGCCAGCCCTCCATAGGTGTCCACCATCAGTTTGCGGCCGGTCAGGCCGGTGTCTGCCTCGATCCCGCCCTGCACAAAGTGGCCGGAGGGGTTGATGAGGATTTCCGTGTCCTCATCCGCGGGGAAGATGCGGAGGGCTGGCTGGATGACGAATTCCAGCAGTTCCTCCCGCAGTTGGGACAGATCCTTATCCTCCGCATGCTGGCAGGAGAGGACGATGGCGGAGATCCGCCGGGGAACGCCGAAGACATACTCCACAGACACCTGCGCCTTTCCGTCCGGCCGCAGGCCGCTGATCCTGCCCATCGTCCGCGCACAGGTGAGCAAGGCGGTTAGGCGATGGGCTAACACCACCGGCAGAGGCAGGAGGTTTTCTGTTTCGCTGCAGGCATAGCCATAAACGATCCCCTGGTCACCGGCTGCGGTCTGGTCCCCGTGCTGTACCGCCCCCGCGATGTCCGGGCTTTGGGGCCGGATGAGGACCTCCACGTCGAAGTTCCTGCAGTTGTATCCGGCCCAGCGCACCGTGTCGCGCACGATGGAAGGGATATCCGGGATCGTCAGCGCGGTGATCTCGCCGGCCACCACGAATTTGCCCGCTGTCGCCAGAACTTCACAGGCGACGCGGGCGTTGGGGTCATGTTCCAAGCAGCAGTCCAGCACCGTGTCCGCTATAGTGTCGCACAGTTTGTCCGGGTGGCCCGCCGTGACGGACTCCGCTGTCAGAATGGTCTTATCTTTCATGCTCATTCCTTCTCTCTTTCTTTTTGGGGAGCGGAAACAGCATCTCCCGGCTGTACAGGGATCCATATTTTTGGAGCTGTTCCGACGTCAGAGACACAAAGGTTTCCCCGCCGAGGCCGGCCAGGAAAAAGGTGCCGCACACAACATCATACGGATCCCCGTTTTCCAGCCGGAGGAGGCGGTTTGGCTGCAGGCCGGTAAACTTGCCGCTGCTGTTAAATACAAGCGCCACGGGATCCTCATAGGGATATGTGGCGTCGATGTCCCCGCCGACAATATCCTGCATGGCCTGCAGGGTGTCCGGGATCTGCTGAGGATATGGTGGTTTCCCCGGCTCTACAACGAGAATCGTCAAATGGTTATCGCTCATGGTGGTCCTTCTTCCTACCTGGCTTTTCGCCGGAAAACAGGTCCATCTCCTGCATACGCTCAAAGTGCCGGGCCTGCCGCACCTCGTCATGCACATTCTTCAGCGCGGCCTCCAGTTCCGGCACCGGCAGGCCATTCTGGCGGTATCCCTCCAGAATGCCGCCATAGTAGGCGGGAGAAGGGATGGCGGGGTTCCGCCACAGTTCCCCGGTCATAATGTAGGCCATGACGGTCACGTCTTTGCCGTCCCCGGTGTGGACCGTGATATCCTCTTTCTCATACAACCGCGGGTATCCCTCATAGACGTCCAGAGATCGCTCACACTCCGGCGTCAGCTTCCACAGCAGGCCGTGGACCTGGCTGTCGGGCAGAGGTTCGATGGTGGCGACGCCGGCTCCGCGCCGGTTGCCGCGGAACAGCAACTCATAGCCGTCCAGCACCGCAGGTCCAACCATCTGGGCGGCAGGACAGCGGACCGCCATCTGCTCCAGATTGATATTGCTGCCATAGGCAAAATACAGACGCTTTGCCATATCAGTCCTCCAAAATCGTGAGGGCGCCCACTTTCGCCAGCTGGGCAAACATCATGCGGGCCTGCTGCTCCACATCCCCCTCCGGAAACGGGAAGTCCAGGCCGGTGGTACGCACCACATTGTTTCGCAGGAACCAGATGTAACTCTCCGTGTCAGGGAACTCCGTGGGGTCAAATACACGGGCGCGCAGCTGGTCCATGATCTCCGCCCCGGTACCGGACAGGATATCTTCTTCAATGCGGATCTTCATCTCGTCACCTCTCCATCTCTCGGTTCTTTTTCTTCTTTTTGTTGACTTCGTAACTGTCCTTGTCGTAGCGCCAGGCACGGTCACCATCTAAGTTGGCCAGCAGATGGTCGCGGGTGTTCTTAAACTCCGGCCCGTTGAGGCCCAGGCGCACCAGCCATACACGGAAAGTGAATAGTTCATTGTCGCTGTGGGTTTTCCGCATGACAGTGCTGCGCTGGGCTATGGCCTGGGCCGACATGGCGAGGCACAGGTTGATGTACGCCGCGGCACGGCCTGCATGGAGGGTGGAGTTGAAACAGCGCCACTCCACCGTGCCGCGATAGAACACCGAGTGCAGGTTTAAGGCATAATAGCGTGTCCAGTTGTAATGCTCTCCTGCGCTGACCTCCCCTTCATACCAAATGCTCTCCAACTGCGTCAGATCCTTGGTTTCCTCGGCAGAGAGGGTGCGGGCCTGCAGCAGCATGGGTTCCCGCACCTTTTGGCACCAACGGGCGGCACGGGCCTCATTCACCTGCAGGGCCTTGAACAAGATATCCTCCTTGGAGTACATGATGCTCAGAAGGTTTTTCAGGCTCTGGCGGTTGTGGTTGGCCGCGTCCACATGGATGTGCAGGCCGCAGGACTCATTGACTTTGGCGCCTGCACGGCGGACCTGCCGCACACACTCCTGGAACTTGGGCAGCTCCGCATAGGCCAATTTGGGCGAAACCATCTCTACCTTATATTGCCTGTTATTTGTCTGTTCGTAGCCATGTAATGTCTTTCGCTCTGCATGGATGCTCCCGTCGCTCATCAGTTTCCACTCTTTGTTCTCTGTATCTTTGACGACCCATGCATCATAAGTACCGCCTTTGTACCGCGGCACCGTCCCGAAATAATCTGCCAGTGCCTGCGCGGCCTGTTCGCGGGTGATGCCCGTCATCTCTACTTCGACACCGAAGCACTGGTCCTTCAGTCCGGTCATGCTGCCGCCTCCTTCCGCAGTTCTTCATCCACAGCCCGGATCCGCCGGCCGATGGCCTCGATCATTGTGACCGTGACACTGTTTCCCGCCTGCTTATAGGCTTGAGCGTCCGAGTTGATGGCGAGGATCCTGTCGATCTGCTCATCTTCGAACCCTTGCAGGCGCAGGCACTCCCTGGGCATGAGGCGGCGGATGCGTCCGCCGCGCTCCACGATGCCCTGCACACTGGCGGCATCATGGGCGACCCCGGCCCCGACCCGTCCGGCGCGTGTGGTACTGCCCGGATAGCCCAAGTCCACGCTGTCGCCGGGGGCCGCCGCCTGATAGCCTTTTTGGGTGGCTTCCTTGATCAGCAGCGCCCCGGAGCGTTCCGCCTTATGATTGGACAGCGTCGTCTGCCCATAGCGGGCAGTGATGCATCGGGATTGCTGCGTCCGTTTCGGATGCCCCGCACACAGATCCACAAAAGGCGCGTCCGGCGGCAGCAGGTATAACCCGGTTTTCACACCGAGACCGCCACCACCGGCTGTCTGGGTACAGGCTACTCCTTCTGGGTCATAGACCCGGTGTCCTTGCGCCCCGCCGATGAGTTGTATAAGAGCTTTTGCACCATTTCCGAAGACAGGTAATATTTTTCCGGCGCATCGGGGATCAAGATAGCAGATAAGGAACACCCTCCTCCTTGACTGCGGGACTCCAAAATGTTTGCTGTTAAGCACAGCCCATTCGACATGGTACCCCAGGTCAGAAAGCGCGGAGAGGATGGCCGCAAACGTCCGGCCGCCGTCATGGTTAAGCAGTCCTGGCACGTTCTCGAGCAGAAGATACGAAGGCCGTCTGGTCTCAGCCAGGCGGGCAATTTCAAAGAAGAGAGTACCTCTTGCATCGTCAAATCCTTTTCTGCGGCCAGCGAGAGAAAACCTTTGATTATCCTGAATTTCGGGATAATCAGAATTATCCCGAAAAAAACAAGAATCCCGAAGTCTAACCGGGAACCCTTGCAGCACAAGGATTTCTGCAGAAAAACTTCGGGATAATATTTTCACTTGTATTGTTGTTTGCCTCTTAATTTAAGCATCATCTCCTCGTCATCTGTATTCCAGAGTGCGTCCGGAATCGTATCGTTTAGCTTGTTTGCTGCTTGCTGAATGGCTTTCCGTTTCATTTCTGTATCGGCATGGGCATAAATTTTTGTTGTTTCAATCTGCGCATGGCCAAGAAATTCGGATACCATAGCCAAGGGAATGCCATCTTGGTACAGATGCATTGCCCGTGTATGCCGCAGCATATGGGGATGTACCCGCGCTGGGATGGATGTACAGGCTTGCCGTGCAGATTCTCCGTACTTCTTTACAAATGCCGTAACCGTGTCAGGCGACATCGGTCTTTGAGGGCCGCCATAAGCGTAGAACACATAATCGTCTCGTTTTCTGTTGTCTGCTGGATGAAATTTCTTCAGGTAACTACGAAGATGCTCTGCTGTTTTCGGTAAAATAGGGACAACCCTCGTCTTGTTTCCCTTACCTGTGAGATAAACACAAGGCGAAGTCCTGTGCAGCACTAAATCCTGTATCCTTAAATCCAGCATTTCCTGACACCGTGCAGCTGTATCGTACATTAAAACCAGAAACACCATATTCCGGAACCCTGTGCGTTTTTGGCAGTTTGGCTGTGAGAGAAAGGCAGAGAGTCCTTCTTTCGTAAGATAACCCACCAAAGCAGGTGCTGGCTTGCGGTACCGAATTTTCTCTACGTCGGCCTGTATTGAGATTACACGCAGATCAATAATGCCGCCATATCGCACAAAAGAGCGTATCGCAGCAAGCCTTTGCAGCTGTGTTTGCCTGTTGCAGTTCCGAACTTTCTCCAGCCAGTCCATAAATTCCTGTATGTTTTGGCGGGTGAAGTGGCTCCAATTCGCTCGCTGTCTGGGAATAGCTTTTGCAGTCTCAAGAAAAGTAAAAAACAGATTCAGAGCATCCTCATAGGATTTTACCGTATTAGAACTGCAGCTTCGGTTTTTCACAAGATAAACATTCAGGAATGAACTTACAACTGCAAAGAACTGAGCATCCTTAACCTTCATCATGCACCTCCGGAAGCAATTTTTCCCATGCAGTACGGTCTACTGTTCCAACACGCTCATAAAAATCAGGAACCATGTGGACATAGTAAAGCGTATCTTCATAACGGGCGTGTCCCATGTATGCGGAGAGAAACGGCAGCATTGCATCAATATCACGGCCTTCTCGCATCCAACGACAGATACATTCCGTTGCAAAAGTATGTCTGAAATCGTAAACCCTAGGTTTAGGTCCCTCAAACGCAGTAATTCCGGCCATACTGAAGCATCTCCAAAACATTTCTTCTGTCCAACGCTTCGTATACGGCCCCTCCCCATCGTATCTCGGAAAAAAGTAATCGCTGTCCGGGTAAATTTCTGAAATCAGGGTGGAATAGCTTCTCATAATCTGAAGCAAATCATCTGCAACCGCAACGACACGGTCCTTGTGCCCTTTGGATTCCACAACGTAGACAGCACCGCGAACCAAGTCCACATTTTCCTTCTTGAGAAGTCTCGCTTCTGCGGGCCGCAATCCGCAGCAATACAGCAATCTGTAAAATACCGGGATAACAAGATGTCTGGCTGGAGCTTTCTCGTGAGGCCGAAAGCTGTCAGCACCGTGGAAGAACGCTTTTATCTCCGCTTCATTGAAGATATGTGGAACATACCTAGGGCCTTTGCTGGTCATGGATATGGGAATCATATATGCTTCTGTTCCAACAGCCCGAAGGTACTTTGCAAACTCCCGTATGACCATAATGCGATTTCGGTGGCCTGCTGTGTTTTCCGTATCTCGTTTCTCCAGCCACGCAAGAGCAAGCTCACGATCCAAGGAATCTTTTTCGGGAAATCTCTCTGCACAGAAATTGTCAAACTTCCATAGAATACGGCAGCTTTCATCGTAAGGAAAGCCGAGACTGTTCTTGTAGTCTACAAAGCTGCGAATCTGTTCTGCAAAGCTGCTTTTCAAAGGATATCGCATCATAACAAAGCCTCCTGCGCAATGGGGATTGCAGAAATAGTACCTGCGCACACTTTTAATTTCTCTAAGGATGACGCGGTATATTGGCGCAAAGACATAGACGATGTATGCCCCAGAATATTGCAGATTAAGGGTGCGGGAATATCTGCTTCCAGTAGCTGTCTCCCCATTCCCCGTCGGAAAGCATGAGGGCCATTCATCCTTCTACTCTTTCCCAGTGCGATACGAGCATATTTTGCAATCACAGTCCACATACTTCTGAGCTTGGTATAAGGACGCTGTGTCCGTAAAAACACATACTCGGAATCGCATTTTGGCCGAGCATTGAGAATGTAATCAGCAATCGCATTCCCAGTTGTCGTATCGAGCGGTAAAGATACAGGAATATTCGTTTTTTCTTGTACAAGGCGTAATTCGCAGGCATCCCAGTCAATGCTGTTGAACTTCAAATTCACAATGTCGCACCCTCGCAGGCCCGTTGTATACGCAAGCATAATCATTGCATAATCTCGCATCCCCATTGTGCTGCTGCGATTTATTGCAGAGAAAATCTTTTGGGCATCTTCGTGAGTGTATCCTACATAAACACGCCGACGTTTTGCAGCAGAGAACACCAGTGCTGGCGAAATATCGAGAAGCTCAGGATGCTTTTCAGCCATGAATCGCGCAAAGGATCGCATACTTCCGGTCAAATTAAATATACCGCAAGGAAAAGTTTCTGAAATCTTTGCCAGACACCTGGTGACATCCGCCAGGGTAATCTCAGCATAGCGGTATATTCCCAAAATGCCCATAGTACGGAAAAATGTCCGAACCGATGAAAGATAAAACTGGCGGGTGCCTTCTTTCAAATAGTTTTCATTGTCCATGTACAGTTGGTATTGCGAGAGCAGATTTTCAAACTCTGGCGGAGCGCAGGCAAAATTATATTTTCTTAACTTCCGCTGAGATACCCGCCCTGTCGAGAGGCATTCCTCGATCCAGCGGGCAGCTTTGCGCATCGTTTGAAAAGATGCTTTTGGGATTGTTCCGTTCGCATAATTTTCTTTTGCTTTATTTACGAAAAGAGCAAGCGTTTCTGGAGAATAGAACTCCTCACCGCGAGAAGCAAAAAAATTCAAGATGGGTCCAAATCCGCAATAGATATAATTTGTTTTTGTCTTATCGGATAACTCCAACTGTATGACCGCATCTCTGGTTCTGCAGATAATGTCTATTACCTTCATAGAATTGCTTGGACTGTGTGGTGCGTTTTGAAATAATGGATTGTGTTCCGCCTCCCAAGACCGCAGGGGCTCACCCTGAATTTTTCCATGTTTCGCCATTTGGTCAAGATAAACAGCGGCACGCCGGGTTAAGACCCACTGGTAATGCGGTAATGCTCCGGATTCCATCCTCGCTCGTTCCTGCCAAACAAAATCTTGAACCGTTTCCTTGAAGTATATTGTTTGACCGTTGTCCAAACAATGCTGCACGATCCGTCGAGTCCCATACCGCTCAAATTCCCGTACTGTTTTAGCCTTGAGTCCGCGCACACTTAAGGCATCTAATACACGCGCAGAAAGGACTGTGATTTCAATTTTGTTCACATCAATACACCTCACAATGTTGATTCGGATTTTCATCCGTAGCAACATTATATCAGGTGCCATCTTCAAAATATTATTCCGAAGTTTTTATGCAGAAATCCTTGCGCTGCAAGGATTCCCGGCTGGGCTTCGGGATTCCTATTTTATTCGGGATAAGCCTGGCAGGGGAATCCCCCACACAAAAGGTCGAAGTCGGGCAGGTCGTTGGGGTCAATGGCTCGGGCGTCTGGATAGTATCGCTCCTCCTTCCTGATGTCGTGGATCGCGCGGTAACTGGCTTCGGCATATTTGTCGATCTCGCAGTGTCCGACGCACTGGAAGCCGCCGGCGCGGGTCAGCCCCGCCCGAAAGCCGCCGATCCCGGCGAACATATCAAAATATCGAATCAGATGGTATCATCTCCCTCCTGCAGCGCACGGAGAAAGCCGAGGACGTCCTCATCGACGGCCCCGGCCTGCTCCTGCTGCGTAGTGGTCTTTGGGAAGGAAACGCCTGCCAGTTCCTCCCGGATAGCGCCGCGAATGGCCTCCAGCAGTTCCTGTTGTTCCATATAGCCGTTGATCATCCTGCACACGGCGTCCATGCGCTGTCCGGGCGCAACGGCGGACAGGCGCTCCCATGCGTTCCGCTGCTCCCGCTGAGTCAGGGAGAAGGAAAGACTGAGCCGTCGCTTTTCAGGCATGGGCGCCGCTCCCCGACATCTGCCGTACAAGCCGTTCATAGCCCTTGGCGTTCAGGGATACATCATCGAGGATCACGGGCCGACACAGGCCGTTTGTGGCCGAAACACGCCGCTTCATGAGCGCCGCTCCGCCGCCTATAAAAATAGTAGGCATGGCGCGGGTGTCCAGGCCGCACTCCGTGATGGTGGAGAGCAGGTTCTGCACATACAGGTCCGCCTGGGCATGGATGATGCCTTTCGCCTCGTCCGGGAGGCTGCTGGCATCACCCCGCAGGACGCACTCGATCTGCGCCGTTGTCAGAGAAAGACCCAGGACGCGTCGCACTTGTTCGCTGATCTCGTCAATGCAGCGGATCATGCCCCACTCCAAGCTGCGGCAGGTGGCGGCATTGGGGAGGCGGTTGTCCAAGCGCATCAGGTCCACTGTCCAGCCACCGATGTCCGCCACGATGACGGACGGTTCATCCAGCAGCTCCGTCTGGGTCAGCACAGCGGCATAGCCCTGGGGGAACAGTTTCACATCCCGGACGGTGACGGTATAGTCCCGGCCCTCATAGCGGAAGGGCACCGGTTTGCCGTCCCGCAGCAGATAGGCACGGAACTTCTTCTTGTCCCGGCCAAAACTGGTCAGGGGCAGGCCGGCAGCCAGAATGACGGAGCAGGTGCGCTCGGCATTGCGGCAGTCCAGTTCCCTGGCGATGGCTGCCAGGGTCAGCAGATAGTAGTCCTCCGTCCGGGTCTTGTCTTTCTGCAGAGGCTGCCTGCCGCTGCCTACCACATAGTACGTACCGCCGTATTCCAACACATTCTTCTGGGTGTACGGCTCATGCTCATAGGCCACCAGCCCCGAGGGGAAGGAACCGTGGACAGTTTTCATGGCTGCGTAACCGTGGTCCACGCCGATGACGTATCCCTCGCTCACCGAGCGCCGCCCCCTTTCTCTTTTTTGGTAGCCATGTCCTGGACCTTGCCCTCGTCCAGCAGCCGGCGGATCTCATGGAGGTCGTAATTCCATGTGGATGGCGCCGCCAGGAAACGCTCCGGCCCGCCGTATTTTTCGCACAGCCGGGGTAGGAACCGTGGCAGGTCCTTCGGCTCCCTGGGGTATTGGATGCCGTCTTTGTAGACGATATCCTTTTTTAGCTCGTCCCGCATCTTCTCGATCCTGTCTGGTTCCATCTCGTCGTAGGCGCTGCGGCCGGTGAGCTGCTCATAGGCGTAATCGCCCACATAGGACAGGCACTCGAAACAGCAATCGCCGTATGGCTCTATATCCGCCAGCGTGTCGGGATCCCGCAGCGCATTCATGTACACCTCTTTGCCCTGGGCGATCAGCCAGGCGCGGAAGTCGATAAAACCGTCATCCGAACAGCCATACTCCTTGATCACGCTGGCGGCGTCCCACAGGCCGTATTGGTCCGCCAGATCCTCATAGGCTTGCAGAATGTCATGGAAATCTTTCGCCGCGGCAGGCCCCATAGACACAAGCCGCTCCCGCAGGTAGTCCTCCATAGCGTCCAAATCCTGGCCGCAGGCGGTTCTCGCCTCCTGAATCAGCACCCAGAAGGTTTCCTTGCTCATCCCGTTGTCAGTTTTCTGTTCTATCGCTCAGCACCTTCCTTCCGTTTTTCTTTTTGTTTGCCGATCCGCCGTTCCTGCTCCTGGGGCAGAAGGCCCTGAAAGCCCAAGTCACGCAGGGCCTGCGTATAGAGTTGCTTTTCAAAGGCCCGGTATTCCGGGGTGGTGGTATCCACATCCAGTAGAACAGCCTTTTCATAGGTCGTGCCGGGCACGACCTCCCACCGGACGGCGTGGAACCGCAGGGCAGTCAGGTACCGCAGGAGCTGGTGTCCGTCAGCATAGTCAAAAACGCCGCAGTTGTCCTCATAGGGGAACTCGCCGGGGAGATTGGGATAGCCGGAGATCGCCAGGGCGGCGTCGTAGAGGCGGAAACCACCATCATCAAAATCTGGGGCGATGGTGTCATAGAACCGCCGGAGCTGCTCCGTGCTGTCCAGGGCCGGGCAAAAGGACGCAAGGGCTTTCTTCAGTGTTTCCACTTTCTGGCGCTCCTGATTGGCGGCATATTCCTTACCGCAGCTCTCCTGGTAGTATTCGTCGACCAGAGGTTCCAGTTCGTTGATCTTGCTCTGGAGCTGCGCGCATTCCATCCGGCTGAGATCCAATTCGGTGTTGGATTCCTCCAATGCCTGCCGCAGAGCGGGGTAGTTCCGAATCGCGGCGATCAGATCCTTGATCTTCATGTCACGCCGCCTTTCTGAGACAGGCGATCAGGCGATCCAGCACAGCGATGCGGGCTCTCACCTTGCCGGCGGAAGCGTTCAGGCCATGCGCCTGATTTTGAATGCGGCGGCGGATGGCCGCAAGCTGTTGGCGATCCCGGCAGCACTCCAGCACAACATACCGCCCCCTCCCATTGGACAGGACCTCGCGCTCACCGGAGGCGTCCCGGAGGCTGGCCATGAGGCGCTGGCCCAGTTGCCTGCGGTAGCGGTCCTGCAGGACGTCGGCGTCGCAGGAGACATGGTGCTTTTTCAAAATGGCCGCGATCTCGTCGCCGCTGATCTCCATGTTGGCAAACAGCACATGGAGGATCTCATCCTTGGCGTCGGGCGGCAGCGCGGGGCGACCGTTGAATCTCCTGGTCATCGCGTCTGCTCCTTCCTGCGCTGTGCGCGCTGCAGCACGTCGGCCCTGTCCAGTGCGGGCGCCTCGCTTGGGAAAACATAGAGCATGCAGTGCTGTTCTGCAAGTTCTGCAGGAAAGCCCTGGGGGACATTCTCCGGAGAGTCCGAAACCGCGACAGTTCTGTATTTCCAGTCACGGGGGGATTGGTAGGCGAACAGGTGATCCCCCGCCCGCCGGATGCTGTAACTGCTTTTCCCCTCGTGCTGCCGGACATATTCGCCCACAGCCGCTTTCTCCTGCACGAAGCGAGGCTGGATCCCCCGCGCCAGCTCCGGCGCGATGGCGTTGATGTATTTCACCATGTCACGGACATTGCCGCATTCAAATTCCGGTGCGTCGTAGCCATACCGCTCTGTAACGAGCGCCCACTTCATATGCTCATGGGGGCTGTCCAAAGAAACGACAAAGTATTTCCCGTCGCGCTCCCCGGTGAGAGGCTCAAACCGGACGTCGTCATAAAGCGGTCCCTCCAGCGGGCAGTTGTTCTTGAACCACACATAGTAGTTGTCCAGAATGAAGGGATCCGTGATCCCCAGCACAACGCCGGAGATTTTTTTCAGGCGTCCGGCCAGGGCGTCGTCCCGGCAAAACCAGTCATACCAGCCGGCCTCGCACTGCACAGCACGGTCCCGGCTGCTGAAATTCCCGGCACGGAACCGCTCCTGCCATGTCCGCACACTCATCTCATTCATAGCGTCCCCCTTTCCGGCAGGAGGTGTTCCATGAGGCCAGCAATGGAGGTAAACACCCCGGCCAACTCACGGGACTCCTTGATGGTATCCTCCATTTCTTCCTTAGTCATGCGGGTGCATTTGACCCAGATCCGCACATTTTCCTCTGTGGGCGTCAGCAGAACGGCCTTTTCATAAGCCTTGCAGAACACGCCGGCGATCTTGCTCTGGCGGTCGATCTCCGCATCCTTCTCCCGGATCTCCTTTTTCGCTTTTTCCAGCTCCACCAGGTCCAATGCCGCCTGCCCCTGCTCGTCCTCCGGCAGATCCTGTACCTGCCGGGTGATCTGATACCCTTGGTTGACGGACAGTTCCTTTTTATCCAGGGCCTCCTTCACGGCGGCGGGGGCGTGTTCGTCGATCTGCATCACCTTGCCCATCGTGCGCTCCCCGAGGCCAACGGATGCAGCCAATTCTTTGCGGGTGTCCACAGGTGCGGAACCTTCCGGCAATGTTGCCGAAAGGTCTGTACGGGCACCCTGGTTGGCCTTTGCCCTGGCCTCGATCTCCGGCCGCAGTTTCAGGGCGATCTTGCCCAACTCCCATTTGTCCAGGTTGCGGCGGCCCTTCTGGGTATCCAGCGCCCACTGCTTGGCCTCCAGCAGATCGTCAAAGGCGAACACCGCCATCTTGTAGGGCAGATGGTGCTGTGTACAGATCCGCTGGCGGTTGTGCCCGTCTACAACCACCAGATCCTCATTGACGATGATGGGCGCATAGCAGCCGTTTTGCAGGATGTCCTTCTCCAGCGCGGCAAGCTGCTCCCCGCTGAGAGGAGGGAGCAGCTCTGCCAGATCCGGTAGAATGGTGGGGGTGCGTTCCGCACTGGTGTATTCAATGCCTGTATTACGCATGGCGCTCAGGCCGCAGCCTCATCCATACCGTCCGCAGGCATGGACACGGCGCTTTCCTCCACGCGGCGGGGAGACAGGAACTCCACCTCCGTGGCTTTGATGAGGAAACCGGGCTGACGCTCCGGCTCGTCCGCGAAAGTGATGGTTTCAAAGTCGCCGGAGGCGGCCAGTTTGCAGCCCTTCCAGGCAAACTCTGCGCAGCGTTCCGCCAGCGGGCCGCGGACCTTGATGGAGATGAAATCCGTCAGGCGGTTGCCCTCCTTGTCCCGGTAGCGGCGGTCCGAGGCGATCCGCAGGATGGCATAGGGCTTGCCAGTGGCCTCATGGACCTTCAGCTCCACGTCGTTGGTCAGGTTTCCGATTGCTACGATCTTCAGCATAGGTGCATTCTCCTTCTTTCATTTCATGTAGGGTGGATTGTGGTATAAAAGCGCCGCGGCCCCGCTGTGGGCCGCGGCACGCAGATAAATCACTTCTCCCAGGTTTCGGGATCGGTGAGGATGGCGGTGTGGGCGTTGGCGGCCTCCAGCACCTGGTAGTAGGCCCAATGGCGGGAGGACACGTCGGGGAATGTCACCAGCTGGCGGCGGTTGTCCGCGATATAGTCCTCGTCGGCCTCGCGGCCCAGCAGGCGGTTGACGATGGTAACAACCTCGGCGCGGTCAATGGGGTCATCGGCCCGGAAGGTGCCGTCGCCGTAGCCCTCCACCCAGCCGTGGATGGCGGCATCCTTGATATACTCCGCAGCCCAGTAGCCGTCGCTCACATCGTCAAAGCCCTCGTACTGCTCCATGATTTCCTCGGCTCCATCGCCGTACACATCAAAGAACCGTGCAGCCATAGCGGTGAACTCGGCGCGGGTAATGGCCTGGTTGCCCCGGTAGGTGCGGTCATTGTAGCCCACGGCTACGCCGTAGCCAGTGAGATATTCCACATAGCCCGCATACCACATATCCGGGTCAATATCCTTGAACTTCACATTATTTCCGCTGGGGATGCGCTCATCCAACTTGTCAGAGAGCAGGCGGGCAAAGATGGCCGCCGCCTCGCTCCGGCTCATGCTGCGCTCCGGGCCGAAGGTGCCGTCTGTGTAGCCGACAATATAGGCCCCGTGATATTCGGTTTCGGTGACGGCGGGAACCGTGAGTTTCCCGTCCTCGTCTGTTTCGCCGGTTTCCCGCTGGCCGAGGTCGCCCTTGACGATGACGGTCACGTCCTCCTGCGGGTCGCGCTCATTGTCTGTGACCGTGACGGTGATGCGGTTGTCCTCGTCCATATCGGTGCCGTCCGGCAGGGTGACGGTAATATTGCCGCCCTTACCGATGGACACCTCTGCGTCCTCGATGGGGCGTCCGGTTTCGTAGTCCTCTACAGTGACGGTCAGTGTCCAGCGGTCGCCGTCCTCGTCCTCCCAGCCAACGGTGGTATTGCCGTCCTCATTGGTCTTGCCGCTGGTGCCGGGAACAGTGACCTGCCCATTGCTGTCAGTGTTACCGGCACAGTAGTTATCGTGCTTGTCAGTCATAGTAACGAACATACCCTCCACGGCGCTCTTATCCTTGGTGAGCAGGACAGTCACGGTAGTCTGGTCGGCATAGTCCAGCAGGCGGGAATTGGGGAGACGGATGGACAGGGTATCGTCCGCATGGAGAGTGACAATAGCATTGGAAACGGGGTCTTTAGTGTCGGTATCCGTGACAATTACCAGATAGCCGCCCACAACGGCCTCGCCCTTACTGTCCGTAGTGGCCTGATTGTAAATCTTCTCAATGGTTTCTTCCTCTAACTTCTCACCGCAGACCTCGCACTCCTTGTGCTTGCTGCCCTCGCTGTCGGTGGTAGGCTCCTTGTCGATGATCCAGTCGCCGGGCTTATGGCCTGCGGCCTCGGTGTAGTCGCCCTTGTAGGCGTCGCCGCAGCGGGTGCAGGTATAGGTGGTGTAGCCCATCTCGGTGCAGGTCGGCTCGGTCACTTCCTCGGCATAGTCATGGCCCAAAGCGTTCTCAATGACGGCGCCGCAGCGGATGCAGAGTTGAGGATTGGTGCAGGTGGCCGGGTCGCCGGGGATATGGCCCGCGGCCTCGTCGCCCTCCAGACGGGTGGCTCCGCAGCGGACGCAGGTGTACTCGGTCATGCCCTCGCCGGTGCAGGTGGCCCCGGTGATCTCCTTGCCCTCATCCCAACTATGCCCCAGCGAGTCGGTGTAGTCGGTGATGAACGAACTGCCGCAGCCCTCGCAGATATGGAGGGTGCGCCCGCCGCCCTCACAGGTGGCCGGGGTGGTCTTGCTTACATAGTTGTGAGGCAGCGCGGCGGTGATGTCCTCGATGTGGCGCTCCCCACAGACGGTACACTCCCGCAGGGTGTAGCCAGGGCTGGTACAGGTTGCCGGAATGACGGTGGTGGAGAACTCATGCTCGGTCTGGGGCAGGTCGGTTTCTTTCACATTGCCGCACCGCTCACAAATATCAATGGTCTTGCCGGGGACTTCACAGGTGGCGTCCCGGATGACCACACTCTGATAGGCGTGGCCCAGCGCGGCCTCATAGTCCCGCTTTTCAATCATGCCGCAGTCCACGCACAGATAGCGGTCATAGCCGAGGGTCAGGCAGGTGGGGTCTACGCTATCCAGCAATGTCCAGTTGTGGTTCTCGCCGCAGCCCTTGTCGTCACAACAGCAGCCGTCGCAGTCCGGGTCCTGGCAGCCACAGTCGGGATTGCCGCAGCCGCAGGTGCAGGAGCCGTCCTCGGTAGTGGTTTCATCCCTGAGATGGACATACGCCACGCCGTCCTCCACCATGTCGGTGTCGTGGTAGGTGTAGGTGATCTCGTAGTACACGGGATAGTCCCCGGCCTCGGTGTAGTTGGGGGCGCTGGTCAGGGTGCAGGCGTCCGCGCTGTGGCCGTAGCGGATGGCAGTGGTCACACCGGCCTCGGACAAGTCGGACACCGTGACCGTGTGGGGCTGGCCGTCCACCACACCGAAGTAATCCGCAATGACGGCCTTGGCAGCGGTATAAGCAGTTTCGGCATAGCCGCAGTCCGCGCAGGTATCCATCTCCACAAAGCGGTCATGGGCCAGTTCGGGTCGGATGGCGTTCTCCATGTGGTGGCGCTCCAACGTGGAATTTTCCTCCTTGAAGGTGCCGTAGCAGAATCCGCAATACTCGCCGCTGGTGGTGATGACGCGGTGATACTCGCTGTCCGCTTGCTCAATGGTCTGTGTTTCCGGCAGTTCCTCAAAGAAATTGTTGGCGCAATCGTAGAGCCAGTAGACATTCTTCAGGTAGCCGTAGTCCGTCTTGGCCATATTGGTGTTGATGCTCCCGCAGGTTTCACACACGGCTTTCGTCCAGTGAAATCCTGTATAGGTGCTGTCCTCTCCGGGCACGCCGTCCAGAATAGAACCTTTACCCTCGCCGTCTACCATGGTGCCGTCCGAATACTTGACATTGCGGCTCATGGCTGTTGCACCATCCTTTGTATATTCGGGGGTGCGGAACACGATAAAGGAAGTCTGCTGCTTGCAGACCTTGCAGTTAAAGGTTTCGTGGGTCACGGTGGCGTTGGCGTCCAGTTCGTTGGTGCGGTTGTTGGCCTCCTGCCAGTGATCTACGGGGTCATGGTAACTGTCCTGCTGGGCGGCAAAGGCACTGGGCACCATACCCATGCACAGAACCACGGCCAGCAGCAGGGCCGTCATGCGCTTCAGGCCGTGCCTGCTTGTCTTGCTTTTCAAGTGGTCTTTCCTCCTTTTTTGTGTAGAAATTGCTGGTTTAGATCTCTTTACTTGCGTTTACTTGGTCACCGCCCCCTTTCCCGGAACTGCTGTACAAAGGTCAGGTAATCGTTCCAGTCCTTCCGGGAGGGAGGGGACAGCGTCTGCACGGCGTAGCCCTCCGCCGCGTATTTCCGGCCCATGCGCTCCGCGGCCTCCATGCCGGGGCGGTCGTGATCCAGGCACAGGATGACCTTCCGCACCGCGGGGTGCTCCCGGAGGAACACCGACAGGGCGCGGTCATCCAGGCAGCACAGGGCCAGCGCATTGCTGTGGAATCCCCGGTGCAAAGTGCAGTAACTCATGAGGTCGATGGGGGCCTCGAACACATACACGGTCCTGCTGTCCGGGACATATGGCAGACGGAAGCCGACGGATTTGTCGCTGCCGGCGGCGTCACCCTTGAAACCGCTGCCGTCCCGGTCGTAGGTTCCGCGCAGGCTGGCGAAGGCAGCCTTGCCGTCCCCACCGTAGCCGACGAACACGCAGTTGTGGTGCCCGGCGTCCTCATACAGCAGCCCGGCGTCGAGAAAGCTGCGGATGACACGGGGCGCGATCCCGCGCTTTTTCAGGTAGGCGTACACCCGGCGGGCATCGGTGTGTCTGGGCGGCAATGCAAACGGTTTCGGCGGTTCCGGCGCCTGCTTAGGCGGCCTACTCTGCTCCGCGGGGACATCTCTGGCGCGGCCGTGGAAGGCCAGCAGGTCCTCCACCGCCTCCGGGAAACTCCTGCCGCAAAAATGCTGCAGGAAGGTGATGGCGTCCCCGCCCACTCTCTCGGAATAGCGGTACCAGGTGCGGCGGTTCTTGATCCGCAGGCTGTCCATCTCCTTGGTGGAGTGGTAGCGGCCTACCCGCGTTACGGTGTAGCCGAGAGATGCCAACAGGTCCGGCAGGTCCGTCCCGCGGGCGATCTCCATCTCCTGTTCTGTGAAACGATTGGATCTCGGTTCTGACGTTTTCTCACCTCCGGTTCTCTTGTGAAACAGGCCGCCCGGAGCGTCCCTGTCGGGCGCTCCGGGCGGTTCTGGGGTCCTGATTTACTTGGTTGTTCTCTTTCCGGGCGACCGCGCCACATACTCGGAGACGCCGCAGTCGCAGCTGATGAGCTGCCCTCCGCATACGGGGCACCGCTCCGCATCGCATCCCACATGGTGGTAATGGCCCGGCCTGGCGCCGCAGTCGTGGCAGCGGGCATCGCCATGCGCCATGCCATCCTCGCCGTACTTAATGCGGCGGTAGTACCGGTTGCCGCATTTCACATGGGTCCAGGTGCAGCCGTCCGCTTTCAGCATCCGCTGGCCGCAAGCCCTGCAGGGCGCTCCGCCGGCCGCAATCATGGCCTCCAGTTCATTCTGCCACATTCTTGGCTCCTCCTTCCGTTTCTTCAGCCTCCCAGGACGGGGCGCTGTCTGCCGGCTCATCTATGGGATCCAGCGTGTCAGTTGGTGCGCCGGGATCGGCATCCGCTGTTTCCTGCTCCCACCGCTCCAGAGCGTCCTCGATCAGCCCAATCACGAACTCCTTCTGGGTCACTTTCCGGCCCTGGCACTCATTCTCGTGGGCCAGATAGTCCTTGATCCGCTGGAACAGGTCCTCACTGATTTGAAATGCCATTGTCCTTGTCTGTGCCATGTCTTTTTTTCCTCCATTTTCATAGTAGTTGGTAAGTAGTCCCGTGATGTACTCGCTGAGGGATTGGTTTGCCGCGACGCGCTCCGCCGTCACCCTGGCATGCAGGGATTCCGGGATCTGGCAGGAGAGACCCTTTGTCTGCTCCATGTCTGACTGCCTCCTTTTCTTGATTTGCAACGCAAGTATAGCCTGAAAGCATCACGAAAGCCATTACCAACACCACCAAGGAATGGCGAACAGACGCAGCAAATGCAACAATTTCATCCTGCGTTGGGGAGCCGGAAATAACCGGCGCCCTTGCGGTCACGGTAGAACTGTTCCACTGCCCGCAGGCTGCCCGTCACCGGCATCTCCGGCAGGGCCTCCACCATGCTCTGGAAATATCTCCGGCCGCGGGCGGCGCGGGGATCCAGCATGGCGACGGCACAGGTGTCCGTTTCCGTTCGGATGGCCCGGCCAAAGCCCTGCCGCAGTTTGATCTGCATTTCCGGGACAACAACGGAGCGCAGGAACTCCCGCAGGTTCGGGTAGTCCTCACGCTCTTTTTCTTTTACAGCGTCCGGGTAGGCGAAGGGCAGGCGCGGGATGATGAGCAGGGACACGCCGTCGCCGGCGAAGTCCAGCCCCTCCCACGCCGCGCCAGTGGCCAGCAGGATACTGCCGGGAGCGGCGCGAAATGCCGCCAGGGTGCGGGCCGGGCGTTTGCCCATCGTAAATACAGGGAAGGGCAGCGCCGCGGCCTGCAGCCGTTCCTTGACCGCCGACATGGCGAGGTAGGATGTGAACAGCACAAGGGCGTGGCCGTGGGATGCCGCCGCCAACTGTCGGATCTGCGCGGCCAGCCGGTCATAGTAGTCCGCCGCATCCAGCGGGATCGGGTCCGTGGGAAGATAGAGGAGGCAGTTGTGCTGATAGTCAAAGGGTGACGGACACACAGTTTCCGTCACGGGCCGTTCCCCTGTCAGGCCGGCGGCGGTGCGGAACCGGCTGAAATCCTTCCCAACGGCAAGGGTGCCGGAGGTCAGGACAATGGGCTGTTCCTGCCGCCAGAGCGTGGCCTGGAGCTGCGCGGCCAGTTCCGACACCGTGCCGCACAGCATGGACCCGCCGTGGTCGTCGTCTGCCGCGTAGAAGATCATCTCGGGATTCCCCAGGTAAAAGAGGGATACTGTGGAGGCGACGGCGGACAGCAGGCGCCAGGTTTCCCTGGTCAGCAGGCCCTCCAGCTGCCGGCAGATCACCGTCAGGACCTGATGCGGCCGCTCCAGGAACATCTGGTAGGCGTCAAATCCGGCCCCTTCCTCCACCGGGAGCGACAGTTTCTCTGCCAGCGGCTCCACGGCCTCGGACAGCAGTTCCGCCGCGAGGACATACCGCTCCACATGCAGGCTGCGGATCAGCTCCGCAAAGTCCTGGGCATTCAGCGTTACGCCGAACATCTGCCGTGCGGTTTCCGGCAGCTTGTGGGCCTCGTCTATGATGATGGCCGCGCTGTCCGGCAGGATGGACTTTTTCTTTTGGCTGCGGTGGATGAGGTCCGCCAGCAGGAGGTTGTGGTTGCAGATCTGGACCGTGTACTGCCCGCTCTGGCAGGCGTCCAGGAAACAGCGGTACCGGCAGTCCTTCCTCCGGCAATTACACCGCTTGGGGACGCAGATCCGCTCCCGGTCATAACTGCTCATCCCGGACAGCTGGTCCAGATCCAGCACATGCCAGGCGGTGTGCAGGGCTTGGCGGGCGGCGGGATTCTTATGGCTGCCCTCCACCTGACGGACCCGCCGTTCCAGCCGGGCGTCGCAGGCGTAGTGGGCCTTGCCCTTGCGGATGACCGCCTCAATGGGCGCGGAGATTAGTCCCTCGGACAGCAGCACGCCGGACAGCAGGGGCAGGTACTCCTTCTGGATGGCGCTCTGCAGCGCGATGCTGGAGGTGGAGATCAGGATAGGACGCTGCGGTTTACCCTCTGCCGCCCGGCACTTGCCATGCAGGATGCCGGCGGTCAGGTAGGCGAAGGTCTTGCCGATGCCGGTCCCCGCGTCGCACAGGGCAATGCTGCCATCCAGCATGGCATCCAGGATGCTGTGGCACAGCCGGAGTTGTTCCGGCCGCTCCGCCATGCCCCTCTGGGGCAGTAAGGTTTTGAAAATATAGTCGATTTCCTCATGGGCCGTTTCGTAGGTATAGTTCTTCATGGATCATTCCGTCCTTATATCTTTTTTCGTGTTCCCATCGCATTCGCACTCGCCCCCCGATGGGTTTCGGGAACAATGCGGGCAGGCCCCCGGCCGGGGCCTCACGGGCATATTTCCGGGATCTCTACTGCTTTCAATCCCGGAGCAGCGCCGCCTGTCTTATGCGCAGGCCGTGCTTGGTGTGTCATTATCCGGGCCGTCCCATCTCTTGCCCGGCCTGCCGGGGCCGGCCACAGGCTGAATCGCTCGCCGGCCGCTGGGGCCGGGTCCTGGCGCGCGCTGTGGGGTGGGTACGGCTGCGTGTTACCCGCATTGCTGGTATGCACTTTTCAAGGAGCAGCGAAGGGGGAGGTATTTCCCCCTTCCGCTGTCCTCCCGAAAAAGGGGCTGAGTGAATACCCTCACGCCGCAAATTTTTCAAAATATTTTTTCATATCGCGCAGGATCCGGTCCCTGCGCTTGATGACGGCCCGCTGGGTCACGCCGGTTCGCCGGGCGTACTCCCTGGTGGAGAGGTGGTCATAGAACAGTGCGGTGATGAGCTGCCTGTCCCGGTCCTCCAAGGCGATAAGCGCCGCCGGCAGCAGGCTGGTCAGTTCTTCCCGCTCCCGTTCCGACTCCCGTGCAAGGACGCAGTCCTCGGCGCTGGGCGCCGTTTCCGCGCCCACATAGTCCGGCAAAACGCCATCCTCTGCCATCTGTTCCAGGGAGAGGACCTTGCCAGTGGGCAGATCCTCGCTGAGATATCGCTCCCGCCGGTCCATCTGGGCATACGCCGCGAATACGTCCTCTGTGACCGCCACATCCCTACCATCCACGGTGATGATGTTGGCGATGACAGTTCCATTCTCGTCCTTGATTTTTCTGTAGTTGCGATTTTCCTGCCATTTTTCCATAGTCGTGATCTCCAATCTCAGATTTTTTAGGGGAAACTTCTGAGTTGGCGATCACGGGTATTTCGCTATGTAGGGCTGCCAGGCGTTCCGCATTTCGTGCCTTTCCGCTGTCCTGCCGCGGAAAAGCACAAAAAAAGAGCCTTACAGCACAGCAGAACTGCTGCCTGTAAGGCTCCGAACACGGTGGTTCCCGCTGCTGATGCGGGCGGTTGGTGCGCTTGACGAGGTCGATACGTTATTTTTATATTTTAGGGGTATCCGGTCTTTTCAAAAGAGATGCCAATCTGCAGCCCACACTTGGGACACTTGGAGAACAGCTCCGCCTTGTCCGCATGCTCCGGGCCGTAGAGGCGAAGGCGCCCCGGATCCACGCTGGCCGCGGCGTCGATCACACGCCCGCGGCCGCACACAGGGCAGCGCACCGCCTGGGTTCTTTTCACTTGTTGCATGGCGTTCCTCCTTACAAAGTGTTCTCAATTTTGAGAACACCACAGTAAAATTTTTTACAGCAGGTGGTGGTTGGTGAGCCGGATCCGCATGGCCTGGCGGGATACCTGAAACACCTCCGACATGGCCTGAACAATGGCCTGGTCATCCCGGCCGGACCGCATTTGGTAAAAACACCGCTTTACCATTGGCATGGGCATGAGCAGGGCGGACCCAAGCATATTCGCCTGGATCTCCATACTGGTTTCCTTGACGGCAGGCTGCAGCGCCGCGCTCTCCCCGGTACCCACATACAGCCCCTTATGCAGGATCCAGTGCGACAGTTCGTGGGCCTCTGTAAACCGCAGGCGGCCGGTACTGGTTTCTTCTTCACACAGCGAGGCATCTATGAGGATCGTGCCGGCTTTCACCGGGAACAGGGTATACTCGCCCAGTTCCATGTCGTACACGGCCTCCAGGCCGGTGTCAAAAACGGTTTTCCCCAGGATCCGGCCATTCTTGCGGAGATACTGGAACTCCAGTATCAGGCCGTGGCGCTCGATAAGATCCTCGATGGGGATGGCGCGGGGCTGCCCCCGGTAGAGGCGCTCATCGTAGGCATCCAGCACACGCCGGGCGATGCTCTCCATCGTCTGCTCGGTATAATACTTCCGCATGCGCGTGCCTCCCCTTTCACTCGTCCCGCTTTCCCCGCTGGGTAATGCGGTCTATAAACTCCTGCCATTCCTCGTCTGTGGCGTCCACTTCCTTGGCTGTCCGCAAAGCGGCCCGGACGATATCCCGTTCCATGATGTACTCCGGCAGGTCCGCGGACACCCGTTGCGTTTTAGATTTGGCGGCCAGATCCAACAGCAGTTCCGTGTCTGCCTGGCATAGCCCCAGGATCTCAATGAGGCGGTCCATCTTCTCCTTGGTGGGAGCCGGCCTTCGGTCATTTTCCATGTTGCTCATGTAGACCGGGGATACCTCCAGTTTCGCCGCCAAACCGCGCAGGGACAGTCCGCGGGCCATCCGTTTCTCCCGCACATAACTGCCGAATGTCTGCTCCATTGTGGCGTGCCTCCTATTCTCTGTTCTCTTTTTCGAGAACGGCTACGCTTAGTATACACGCCTCCATCTCATGCCGCAAGAGGCCAAACGCGAGGTGCTCCTTTTATGGAACACCTCGTGCCTTTTCTTAATATGGGTATTCACTTGCCCTGTTTTTCGGGAGGGGGATGAAGGGGAGTTTTCTTTTCGGGCATGAACTTGAGGCAGGACCGGGTTTGGCAATGCTGCCGGACCCGATCTGCCGTTTCCTGGCCCCTCACATTTTGTAGAGGAGGGACGCAATGCCCAAAATCATTCCCATGCCCGGCTGGGCGGAAAAAGTTGTGGCCGAGCGTGACCAGCTGAGTCACGGACGGCTGATTCATGTGGTTTCCGTGTTCCCCGCGGACGGCGCCTGTTCGCCGGAGGACAAACTCAAAACGCTCATTGACATGGACCTCAAAAATTCCCACACAGTTGCGGAAAGGGGTGGACAAACCGCCCCGGCAGAGGTAACATCACACAAACTCTGGACGGTTTGACTGGAGAAAAGGAGGATTGCATGAGTCAGTCAAACCAAATGAAAATCACCGCCCTGTACTGCCGTCTGAGTCAGGATGACGGTCTGGACGGGGAGTCCAACAGCATCCAAAACCAAAAAAGAATATTAGAGCAGTACGCCATCGACCACCGCTTTCCCAACATCCAATTCTATGTGGATGACGGATACTCCGGGGCCAGTTTCAACCGGCCGGATTTCCAGCGCATGATGTCCGACATGGAGGACGGGAAAATCGGGATCATCATCACCAAGGACTTATCCCGTCTGGGGCGCAACCAGCTGCACACCGGCCTCTACATTGAGGAGCGGTTCCCGCAGTTCGGCGTCCGCTATATCGCCATCAACGACAATGTGGACACGGAAAACGCCGAGAGCAACGACCTGATGCCCTTCAAAAACCTGTTTAACGAGTGGTTCGTGCGGGACACCAGCCGGAAGATCCGGGCGGTGCAGCGGGCCAAGGCCCAGCGCGGGGAGCGTCTGGGAACACGGGCGCCCTACGGCTACCAAAAAGACGAGAATGCCAAGGGCAAACTCATCGTGGACGAGGAGGCCGCCGCTGTGGTGCGGCGCATCTTTGCCCTCTGTGCCGCCGGCCGCGGACCGAGCCAGATCGCTAAACAGTTGAAGGCCGAAAATGTGCTCTGTCCGGCGGTCTACACCTATCGCAAGTTTGGGTCCGGCCATACCTGCCTTGATCTGTCCCAGCCCTATAACTGGTCCGACAGCACCATTGCTAACATTCTGGAGAATGAAACCTACCTTGGGAACACAGTCAACATGAAGTTCACCACAAAATCCTATAAGGACAAGCGGTATGTGCAGCATCCCAGGGCTGAGTGCTTAGTATTTGAGGGGACCCATCCGGCGCTGATCACGCGGGAGGTTTGGGATATCGTCCAGCGGGTCCGGCAAAACCGGAAGCGCCCCACAAAGATGGAGGAACTCAACAAGTATTCTGGGCTTGTCATCTGTGCCGACTGCGGTTCCACAATGGTCCTGCATAGGGCGCACACCATGAAACCAACGCAAAACAATTTCACCTGCCGAACCTATAAGAAAGCAGGGTCTGAGGTCTGCACGGCCCACTACATTCGGGAGTGTGTCCTCGACGAGATTGTGCTGGAGGACATCCGCAGGGTGACGGCGATGGCGCGGGATCATACGCAGGAGTTCGCCGCCTATATCTGTGACCGGCAGTCCGCTGAACTGCGGCGGGAGATCCGCAGGCAGGAGTTGGAACTTTCAGGGATGAAAAAGCGCGAGGCGGAATTGGAGGCCATCTTCAAGCGACTGTATGAGGACAGCGTACTGGGCCGCATCACCACGGAGCAGTTCCAGACACTCTCCGCAAGTTATGTGGCGGAGCAGGAGCAGTTGAAAACTGCCATCCCGCAAAAGGAGCGGGAGGTCGCCAAACTGAAGGCCACGGTGTCCGGCGCAGACAACTTCATTGCCAGGGCCAAACGCTACACCGACATTCAGGAATTGACGCCGGAACTGCTGCGGCTGTTTATTGAGAAAATCGTGGTGCATGAGAAGGATGTGAAGTGGTCCAAACACGCCAGCCAAACGGTGGAAATCCATTACACGGATATTGGCGTGATTGGGAATATGAACATCACAAAAAGTGCGTAAAGGAAAAGGCAGGTGATGCCAAAGCAACACCTGCCTATCCTTAAAATTTGTAGTTGTCCCTGTCAGGCCGGACCTAAAGGTCCGGGGCGATTTTTTCTGTTCAGAACTCGAAGAGGTTCAGGCCGATATCCTCTGCGAAGCGGCGGCCGACCTCGCCTTCTATGAGGTCCACGACCAGCTCGCAGGTGGCGCTGATGACGGCGGCGTTAAGGTGTCCCGCGTGGCACTGCTCGTGCGCGGGGCTGCCGATGACGGCGTGCAGGTGGAGGTAGGGCGCGCCGTCCTGGCGGGAGAGCGTACCGGTGAGGGAGCCGAGCTCGTAGTCTATGCCGTTGTAGCGCTTTTTGAAGTACTCCTTCGTCCCCGTGTCGAACACGCCGAGGGTCACGTCATTGCTCGCGCCGATGCCGCTGACCGCCGCCGTGCGGATATTCTCCCGCTCCGCGAGCTCGAGGAGCTTTTCGCAGACCTCCTCGCCCCGCTCGAGCCGGACGACCAGCTTGTTTCCGAAACGTCTGTATTCCATGAAAAAGTCTCCTTCTCCCTTGTTAAGTCAATTTGTAGTTGCTCCAGAGGCCGCTGGCGTAATCGTCGGAGGTGAACTGCAGACTGACATTCTCGATATCATAGCCGGAGCCGAATTGGATGATGGGTACCCAGAGGATATCGCTCATCAGCAGCTCCACGCTATGGCCGAAATTGTCCGGGTTGACAAAGGCCGGTATGTTCATACTCCCCTCAAATTTGCGTTGGATACTTTCAAAAAAACCGTATTTCTGCCAGGTCCACACGACATATTCCCTGTCCCCGACGCGAATCGTCCCGTCTAGCTTGTCCTGGGCAAAGAGCGAGCGGGATACGCTGAGGTCAAATTCGGCGTCGAGCGCGCCCCCGGCCGGGTCGGAGCAATATAGCTCCATGCTCGCCGCTGTTTTCACCGGGATATGATACCAGACGAGCGCCCCCACCACGACGACGAGCAGGACGCACAAGGCGAGGAGCCTTTGTTTCTTGCTCATATGCGGCCGCCTCCTTTCAATCACATGCCCATGATAGCACACTTTTCAGGCTGTGACAATTGAAAATGCACCGGTCCGCAGACCGGTGCATTTTGTGTTGCGGCATTTCGGCCAGCTCTTAGCAGAGCTTGGCTCCGGCCGGCATCGAATCGTCCACCATGATGAGCTGGACGACCTCCTCGCCCTTTTCCTTGTGGACGGCGGAGATGAGCATGCCGTTGGACTCGAGGCCCATCATCTTGCGCGGGGGCAGGTTCACGATGGCGACGAGGGTCTTGCCGACCAAATCCTCGGGCTTGTACCACTTGTGTATGCCGGAGAGGATCTGGCGGTCAACTCCGGTGCCGTCGTCGAGGGTGAACTGGAGCAGCTTTTTGCTCTTCTTCACCGCCTCACAGGCAATAACCTCACCAACCTGGAACTGAAGCTTTGCGAAATCATCAAATGTGATCTCTGGCTTCGCCTCAATATCTACAACCTTCTCCTCTGGCTTTTCTTCCTTCGGCTCTTCTTTCGGTGGATGAAGCTCGTTTACTTTTTCCATAACTTCTTTGATGTCCATACGGGCAAAAAGGATCTCTGGTTTGTCTGTTACCTTATTTCCTGACGGATACAGTCCAAATGTCTTCAAATCCTCAAGAGATCTCTCAGAAGCATTTAACTGACCAAGGATTCTCTTGGTTGTGTCCGGCATAAAGGACTCAAGAAGAGTGGTTCCAATGCAAATGCCCTCAACCAGATTGTAAAGAACGGTTGCAAGACGATCCTGTTTGGATTCGTCCTTTGCAAGTGCCCATGGCATTGTCTCATCAATATATTTGTTGCAGCGTTTGAAAATAGTGAACACTTCTGTGATGGCATCTGCTACACGAAGTTTCTCCATCTTTGCGTCAACCTTTGCTGGAACAGAAAGAATGAAGTTCTTCAGATCATCATCTACAGGTTCTGTAACGCCTTTGTTTTCTACCACACCGCCGAAATATTTGTTTGACATGGAAATGGTACGGTTTACAAGGTTTCCAAGGGTGTTAGCGAGTTCAGAA
>OMBA01000160.1_pt1 | contig 53465 bp, 51 predicted proteins | sample 1673441 | NCBI WGS metagenome assembly OMBA01 (sample SAMEA103958111, study PRJEB25191) | human gut metagenome | biome: human-associated habitat [ENVO:00009003]; feature: intestine environment [ENVO:2100002]; material: feces | place: Germany | collected 2013/2015
CCTCGGCTACCTCACCGATACTGCCGGTGCGATCGTCGGCCCTGCAAGCCCGACACCTTGGGACGGCGGCGAAACCGGTGCGGAAGGCAGTACGCGCGGAGCGAACGGCATTGACACGAACCGAATTCTGCGCGAAGCGGGACTGAAGGAATTCATCGGCTGCGAAGTCGAAACCTCCTTCATGGACGAAAACAGCGTTCTTAACGGCGGCACGGGCATTGCGGCAAAGAACAGTCAGAACAGGACTTTCGGCAAGCGTGATGCAGCTGCGCAGAGAGCAAACGTTTATCTCGATGCGTTCCGCGTTTATCAGCCCCTTGAGCTTGAGAATGAAGCAAATTATGCCGATAACGAAAAGGGTCTTAAGTACGCTCCCGTTTATGACTATGTTAAGAACAGCGCGAACTCGATCGGATCTGAAATTCTTCCCAACTCCATGGTCTATGTTGAATATGACGGAGACACCGGCATTGCAAACATCGCGAAATATCAGGATCGCGGTCCGCAGAACGAGGTCTATCTCACCAGCGGCAACTATATCGGATTCGTTCTTGAAGGTTACACCGGAACCGAAAAAGTTATGATCAGTGCAAAGGCCGTTGCCGGTGAGGCGCACGTTCCGTTCTTCTCCATCTCCGGCTCTGACTTTGTGGAAATGTACGTCGGCGTGGGTGCATCCCGCGTGCGTGACCTGTTCGACAAGGCAAAAAAGACGATGCCATGCATCATTTTCATTGATGAGATCGACGCGGTGGGACGCCAGAGAGGCTCCGGCCTCGGCGGCGGCCACGATGAAAGAGAACAGACGCTGAATCAGCTCCTCGTGGAGATGGACGGTTTCGGCGCGAATGAAGGCATCATCACTCTGGCGGCGACGAACCGCCCGGATATCCTCGACCCGGCGCTGCTCCGCCCGGGACGTTTCGACCGCCGCGTCATTGTGGGCAGGCCGGATCTTCGCGGCCGTGTCGCCATTCTGAAAGTCCACGCCAGGAACAAGCCCCTTGAAAAAGATGTCGATCTGGAGACCATCGCCAAGAAAGTACCGGGATTCACCGGCGCCGATCTGGCGAACCTCCTGAATGAAGCGGCGCTCCTCGCGGCGAGAGCGAAGAGAAAGACCATTTCCATGGCTGATTTGGAAGAAGCCAGCGAAAAAGTCTCCTATGGGCCGGAACGGAAGAGCCACAAAGTGAGCGACGAAGACAAGAAGATCACCGCTTACCATGAATCGGGCCACGCCATCATGGCGACGGTGCTGAAAGACGCAGACCCGGTGCACAAAGTCACCATCATTCCCCGCGGACAGGCCGGCGGCTACACCATGATGCTGCCCCATGAAGAGCGGTCTTTCCTCACGAAGTCTCATCTCCTTGCGCAGATCCGTGTTGCTCTCGGCGGCCGCTGCGCCGAGCAGATCATTTTCAATGAGATCTCCAGCGGCGCGTCGGGCGACCTGCAGCAGGTCACGGCGATCCTCCGCAAGATGATCATGGAATGGGGCATGAGCGACCGCCTCGGCCCGATGGTCTTCGGCGAGCATCAGGAACAGATATTCCTGGGCAAACAGCTCGGCTCTGAACGGAATTACGGCGAGACCGTGGCGACGATCATTGACGAGGAAATGCACAAGTATCTGAATGAAGCATATGAAGATACGATGAATATCCTGACGGAAAATATCGAAGTCCTCCACGCCATGGCGAAGGCCCTGCTCGAGGTGGAAACGATCGACAGCCGCCAGGTGGAAAATCTCTTCAAATATCATTCCATCGACGCGCCGGAAGAACCGGCTCCGGAAGTGCCGGAAGAAGGCGCGGCGGAAGAGGCGGAACGCCCATCCGCAGAGTAATCATAAAAAGAAAGAGTCCGATCACAGTCGGGCTCTTTTTTTGATGAAACGATTGGATGAAATTACAAAAACACGGCAAATAAAAAAGAAGCACAGCCGGCTCAGTACCGGTGCGCTTCTTTTTTGGTGCGTTTTTTATTTTAAAACGTAGTAGTAGAAAAGGCCCGCCGCGATGGCCAGGGCCAGACCCACCCGGAACAGGAAAGTGACCACGCCGATGAGTTTGAAAATGATGTAGATGCACACCACGGCGGCCAGACCTGCAAGGATGGGATTTCCCATGATTGTTTCCAGCATGAATGCCTCCTTAGATCTCTCTGCGGTTCTCCACCGCTCCGGCCAGCGTCTGGCTGTCGGCGTAGCCGATGTCGCCGCCTGCGGGAAGTCCCCGGGCGATGCGGGTGACGCGGATGCCCGTCGGCTTGATGAGCCGGGAGAGGTAGAATGCGGTGGCTTCGCCTTCCGTGTCGGGATCGGTCGCGAGGATGACTTCTTTCACCTCGTCACTTTCCAGGCGGAGGAGGAGCTCCCGGATGCGGAGCTGATCGGGGCCGATGCCGTCGAGCGGGGACAGCGCGCCGTGCAGAACGTGGTACAGCCCGCGGTATTCGCCGCTCGCTTCGAGGGCCTGTACGTCCTGCGGCTGCTCTACCACGCAGATGACAGACCGGTCGCGCCGCTCGTCAGCGCAGATGCCGCACGGGTCGGAGACGGCCAGATTGCAGCATACGGAACAATAGCAGCTGTTCTTCCGGGCCGTCTCGATGGCGCGGATGAATTCTTCCACTTCCGATTCCGGGCGTTCCAGCATGAAATAGGCGAGCCGCCGCGCGGTCTTGACGCCAATGCCGGGAAGCCTGCGGAACTGGGCCGCTACATTTTCCAGAGAATCGTTCATCAGAACATGCCGGGCAGGCCGAGACCGCTGGTGACCTGCTGCATGACTTTCTTCGCCATTTCGTCGGCTTTGCGGGACGCTTCGTTCACAGCGGTGGTGATGAGATCTTCCAGCATTTCCGGATCTTCCGGATCGATGGCGTCTTTGGAGATTTTGAGAGCGGTGATCTGCTTGTCGCCGTTCATGGTGAGGGTGACCGCGCCGCCGCCGACAGTGACGTCCACGGTCTGCTTCTTCACTTCCTCCTGTGCTTTCTGCACATCTTCCTGCATTTTACGGGCTTTTTTCAGCATGCTCTGCATCTGCGCCTTATTTCCGAACATTGATTTCCTCCTTGATACGGAATCAGTCCCCGGAAAGGGGACTGCCTTCTTTATTTCTTTTCATATATATCACAGTCAGGGGCAATTTTCAAGGCAGCCGCCAGGAGCGGATCGTCGGGGATCTCTGACCGGCTGACGGGGATGTAGCCGTCTGTTTCCTGCGCCGCCGGGGCCTTTCCCGCCAGGGGTTCCGCCGCCTGTGCGGGCCGCGGCGCGGCGGCTTCCGCCTTCGCCTGCGCTTCTTCCGGACTGCCCCGCAGCACGGCGTGGGGAATGAGCGGCAGGCCGCTGCATTTCAGGAAAGCTTCCGCGCAGATCTTCTGGTAGGCCGGGGAATTGCAGGCCTGGGCGATGAAGGGCTGCGGCGCGGAAATGACGGCCCGCGCGCCGCCCGCGTAAATGAGCGTGCTCTTCGACAGACACGTGAAGATGTCAATGCGGTGGATGGACATGAAATAGGCGAGGATCTTCTTCCAGAGCGCCGGGTATTCCTCCGGCGGGAGGAGGCCGCCCGCTTCATTTTCCGCCGGTCCGGCCGGAGCGGGACGGGGCTCTGCCGGCGCTTCTGCCGGGGAAGCCGCCGTTTTCACCGGAGGCACGGGGGAAGGCGATGCGGGCTTTGCCGTTTCCGCAGGCGGTACCGGAGAAGGCTGCGCCGCGGGCCGCGTTTTTCCCGGCGCAGGCGCTGCCGGGGCCTCCGGCGTTTCCTGGGGCGGTGCGGCCGCGGGAGCAGGTTCCGAGGGACGCGGAGAAGGAACGGGGACCGGAATCGGCGCAGGGGCCTGCGCAGCAGGCGCGGCAGCGGAAGGCCGGGGCGTGAAGACAGGGGCAGGTACGCCTGCGGCCGCCGCGGGGATGCCCTGGCGGAGCTGCCGCTCCAGTGATTCAATGCGCTCTACCAGCCCTTCCAGCGTCCTGTCGCCGCGGAGACGGCACAGGCGGAGCAGGCCCATTTCCGCATTCATACGGGGCGACGCGCTCCGCTTTGCTTCCGAAAGAGACCCGTGGAGCGATTCGAAGAGCGCGTCCAGGTACGGCTCGGAGATCGTTTCCGCCTCCTTCATGAGGAGCGGTTTCTGGTCTCCGTAGACGGAGAGCTCCGGCGCGTCAGGCTGGATGCGGGCGATCATGACGTCCCGGAAATGGGAGAGCAGATCGGAGAGCACTGCCGCCGGTTCTTTCCCGTCCTGAAGGATGGCGGAAAATTCCGTGAGCGCTTCGCCGCTCTCCCTGCGGAGGATGTGCCCGGCCAGGGACAGGATGCGGTCTTTTCCGGTGAGGCCCAGCAGATCGTACACCATGGCGGCGGAGAGACGTTTCCCTCCCGCCGCGCCCATGCACTGATCGAGAAGAGACAGGGCGTCGCGGAGGCCGCCTTCCGCGCGGACGGCGATGAGTCCCGCCGCGTCGCTGTCGAGGGCGAATCCGCTCGCCTCCGCGATATGGAGCAGGTGCTCCCGGATATCGTCGGCGGAAATGCGGCGGAACTCATACCGCTGGCATCGGGAAAGGATGGTGAGAGGGATCTTTTCCGGCTCCGTCGTGGCGAGGATGAAAAGCACGTGGGACGGCGGCTCTTCCAGCGTTTTCAGGAGCGCATTGAAGGCCTCCTTGGTGAGCATGTGCACTTCATCGATGATGTAGACCTTTTTCCGGCAGACGCTCGGCAGCGACCGCACCGAATCGCGGAGCGCCCGGATCTCTTCGATGCCCCGGTTCGACGCCGCGTCGATCTCATACACATCGAGCGAGGAGCCGCCGGTGATCTCCCGGCAGGTGCGGCACTCATTGCACGGATCGGCCCCGCGGGGATGCTCGCAGTTCACCGCCTTCGCGAGGATCTTGGCCATGCTGGTCTTCCCGGTGCCCCTCGGCCCGGAGAAAAGATAGGCGTGGGCAAGGCGGTCCTCGCCGACGGCCCGCTGCAGCGCGGCGGAGATATGCTTCTGCCCGACCACCTCGGAAAAAGTCTGGGGACGCCATTTGCGGTACAAAGCGAGATAAGCCATAGTGACCTCCGGAAAAAGAAACGCAATAAAAAACTTTGCAGTCCTCATTTATGACAGCCGCCAGGATGCACCGTGGCACATGAAACGGGCCACTTACTGCTGCTTCCTCTCGGACCTGACAGGGTTCATGGGATTTCATTGCACGGGGCCCGGAGACTGCCATAAATCAATACTGCAAAGCCATGTGTGAATTATTTTACAATACAAACGGCGAAGTGTCAAAATTCTCCGCCCTTCTTGAAGCGCCGGAATTTTTCCGGTCGTTTTCATTTTTCCGCCGGAAATTTTCAGGCGCTCATGGAGAAAGCGCTTTTCATCGGGAAGCGTTCAGTGAGGAGCGCCCGCGCGGAAGGCGGCGGAAAAATAAAAGAGCTTTAAGCATATGCGGATTTCGCATAAACAGTACTTTTTATGGGAGGGGGAAATAAAAATATGCTACAATATATCTGATCAAACCATCCGCCGAAAAGGCGGGAGAAAAAAGGAGACGAATATGGAATACCGCATCGAACACGACACGCTGGGCGAAGTGAGAGTACCGGCAGAAAGAAAATGGGGCGCGCAGACGCAGCGCTCGCTGGAAAATTTCCGCATCGGGCACCGCATGCCCATGGAGATCATTTACGCTTTCGCGGTGATGAAGAAATGCGCGGCCCTTGCGAATGCCGAACTGTCTGGGCTGGATGAAGAGAAGAAAAACGCCATCTGCGAAGCCTGCGATGAGATCCTCGCGGGGAAATGGGATGAAGAATTTCCCCTCGTCGTTTATCAGACCGGCTCCGGCACGCAGAGCAATATGAACCTCAATGAAGTCATTGCCCACCTGGCCAATGAAAAATTGGCCGCCGCGGGCAGTGAGAAGCGGGTCCATCCCAATGACGATGTCAATAAATCCCAGTCGTCCAATGATACCTTTCCGGCGGCCATGCACATCGCCGCGGTGAAAGTCCTGCACGACGAACTGTACGGACCGCTGGACGAGCTCATCGCCGTCTTCGGCAGGAAGAGCGAAGAATACATGCGCATCGTGAAGATCGGCCGCACTCATGTGCAGGACGCGGTGCCCCTTACCTTCGGGCAGGAGATCTCCGGCTGGGCGGAAATGCTGAAGAAATCCCGCGCCATGATCAGGGACGCGGAAAAATACCTGCTGCCTCTCGCCCTCGGCGGCACAGCGGTCGGCACGGGCCTGAACGCGCCGAAAGGATTCGGGCGGCGCGCGGCGGAGCTCATCGCCGGAGAGACGGGCCTGCCCTTTACAGAAGAAGGCAATAAATTCTACGCCCTCACAGGGAGAGACAATTTCGTCTACATCCACGGCGCGCTGGACGGGCTCGCCGGAGACTGCATGAAATTTGCCGACGACATCCGGCTCCTCGCCAGCGGTCCCCGGTCGGGACTCGGGGAGATCTCCATTCCAGCCAATGAACCGGGCTCCTCCATCATGCCTGGCAAAGTGAATCCCACCCAGTGCGAAGCCCTCACCATGGCGGCATGCCGTGTCCACGGCAATCAGGCGGTCATCTCCATGGGCTCCTCTCAAGGGCGCTTCGAGCTGAACGTCTACGCGCCGGTCATCGCGGACGCCTTCATCGAATCGGTGAAACTCCTCGGCGAAGCCATCCATTCCTTTACCGTCCACTGCGCGGAAGGCATGGAGCCGATCCGCGAACGCATGCAGGAACTGGTGGAAAATTCCCTCATGCTTGTGACGGCCCTTTCCCCGCACATCGGCTACGAAAAAGCGGCGGCCATCTCGAAGCACGCTTTCAGCGCGGGCTGCTCCCTCAGGGAAGCGGCGGAAGCGTTGGGCTATGTCACGGCGGAAGAATACGATACCTACGTGCAGCCGGAAAAGATGACCAATATCGACAGATGATCTATATCAAAATCGCATAAGAAAACGGGCAGCCATGAGAAAAGCGCTTTCATGGCAGGGCTTTCGCGGCGGACAGGGGGCAGAAGATCCCGGTCCGCCGTTTTTTCTTTGTGAAAAGAGAATGAAAATGTCCCGTCAGCGCTGCGCGGATCCCGCGGCAGGGAAAGAGAAAAGAAAAGACGGGAAGGAAAAAATCCAGATAGGCCCGAAGTTTCCAAAGACCGCGGAGAGAAACTGCGAAAATGAAGCGGGATGCCGGGTTCTCATGAGATGTTAATTTGGGACAAAAAACGGCCCGGAGGACGCCTGTCCTTTTTAAAACATACCATTTATGCTAAAATGATTCAGTTAGTTATAGCTGCTGAGGATAGGCGGAGAACAAGAGCGCCCTGTGAGACGGGGGTTCTTCTTCTGCGTGCTTGCTTTTTAAGGAGGAACTATGAGTCGTATAGCAGTGATCGGGAGCTGCAATGTCGATCTGACCGTGGAAGCGGACCGCCGGCCCGGAGCCGGTGAGACCGTCATGGGCAGGCGGCTGATCATCTCTCCCGGCGGGAAAGGCGCGAATCAGGCCGTCGCGGCGGCCAGAGTGGGAGCGGATGTATGGATGATCGGCTGCGTCGGCGATGACGCCAACGGGCAGATGATGATGGACACCCTGAAAAGAGAAGGGATCCATACGGATTATGTGAAAGTGATCCCCGGCGTGACCACCGGTACGGCGCACATCACCCTCGCCGAGGGCGACAACAGCATCATCGTCGTGAAAGGCGCGAACGACTGCGTGGACGAAGCGTGCATTGACGAAGCGTGGGATGTCATAAAGAGCTGCGACATGGTGCTGCTCCAGCATGAGATCCCCCTCGAGACGAACGCCTATGTCATCCGCAGAGCCGCGGAAGAAGGCGTTTCCGTCATGCTGAATCCGGCGCCCTTTGCGGAAGTCCCGCAGGAGCTCATCGAAAAGACTGCCTATGTGACGCCGAATGAACACGAAGCGGCGCTCATGTTCCCGGGCAAAACGAAAGACGAGATCCTCCGGAGCGCGGGATGCCGCGTCATCATGACCGTCGGAAAAGACGGCGTGGCCTTCGGAGAAGACGGAAAGACCGTGACCGTCCCGGGATTTACCGTTCCCGTCGTAGATACCACCGGCGCGGGAGATACCTTCAACGGCGCTTTCGCGGCGGCAAAGAGCGAAGGCATGAGCCTTCGGGAGGCCGTGCGCTTCGCCAATGCGGCGGCGGCGCGCTCCATCGGAAAGATCGGCGCGCAGGGCGGCATGCCCCGGCGCAGCGAAGTAGAGGAGATGCTCGTATGCAGAAAATAGGAATACTGAACAGCAATATCGCCAAAGTCCTGGCGGACATGGGCCACACCGATCAGATCGTCATTGGTGACTGCGGCCTCCCCGTGCCGGAAGGAACGCCGAAGATCGACCTGGCGCTCCGTCTGGGCGAACCGAAATTCATCGAAGTTGTGCGGGAAGTCGCCAAGTACATGGAAGTAGAGAAGATCTACGTCGCGCCGGAAACGGAAACGCAGAATCCCGCGCAGTGGGCGGCGCTCCATGAAGTCTTTCCGGAAGACAAAGTCGAATGGGCCGTGCTGGACAGTCATGAGACGCTGAAGAAAATGGAAAAAACGGCGAAAGCCGTCATCCGCACCGGCGAGATCACCCCCTTCTCCAATGTCGTGTTGGAATCGGGCGTCATCTTTTAAAAGCGGAACGATCATACAGAGAGGAAGAGCATAGAGATGGAAATCGATATGAAAGGGATCTGCAAAGCCTTTGGTACGAACCAGGTGCTTCGCGGCGTCAATCTGCATCTCCGCTCCGGTGAAGTACAGGCGCTGATGGGAGAAAACGGCGCGGGGAAATCCACGCTCATGAATATCCTGACCGGCATCCTCAAAGCCGATGCGGGAACCATCGAAGTCGACGGCAGACCCATGGTATTCAGCGGCAATAAAGACGCGGAAGACCACGGCATCGCCTTCATTCATCAGGAGCTGAACATCTGGCCGAACCTGACAGTGCTGGAAAACCTTTTCCCGCTGAAACGGCCGAAGACGAGATTCGGATTTATCGACTTCAAAAAAATGAAAGAGATCGCCCAGGCGAAATGCAAAGAGATCGGCATCGATCTGCCGCTGGATGAGATCGCGGGGAACTGCTCCGTCGGTCAGCAGCAGATGGTGGAGATCATGCGGAGCCTCCTGCTGGATGCGAAAGTCGTCATCATGGACGAACCGACGGCGGCCCTCACCGAGAGAGAGACAGACTGCCTCTTTGACGTGATGCGGAAGCTGAAAGCCAAAGGCGTGGCGATCATCTACATCTCCCACCGCATGGAAGAAGTCTTCGGCAACTGCGATACCATCACCGTCATGCGCGACGGACAGACCATCAGCAGCAAGCCCACCGGTGAGACCACCATGAGCCAGATCGTCAAGGACATGGTGGGCCGCGAGATCTCCGAATACTACCCGCTCCGCACCGTCACCCCGGGAGAAGAAGTCTTCTCCGTGGAGCACCTCACCCAGCCCGGCGTATTCCAGGACGTATCCTTCTCCGTGAGAAAAGGGGAGATCTTCGGCGTGGCAGGCCTCATGGGCGCGGGACGCACGGAGATCATGCGGGCCCTCTTCGGTGTCGATCCCCATAAATCCGGCACCATCCGTCTGAACGGGAAAGAAGTGAATATCAAAAACCCGCTCGACGCCATCCGGCAGGGATTCGGCTTCATCACGGAAAACCGCAAGACCGAAGGGCTCATCCTCGATTTCTCCATCCTGAAAAACATCGCCCTCCCCAGTGAAGGCGCTTTCACGAACTTCAACTGCATCGATACCAAGAAAGAATACGAATTCTGCAAAGTCCTCGCCGACAGACTGGGCGTCAAGACCACGGATCTCAATCTGGAAGCGAAAAACCTGTCCGGCGGCAACCAGCAGAAAGTCGTCATCGCGAAATGGATCGGCATGCATCCGTCGCTGCTCATCCTCGACGAACCGACGCGGGGCATCGACGTGGGCGCGAAAAAAGACATCTATGATCTGATGAATGAGCTCACCGCGCAGGGCGTTTCCCTCATCATGGTCTCCTCAGACCTTCCGGAGATCCTCGGCATGAGCGACCGCATCATGGTCATCCACGAAGGACACGTGGCGGGCATCCTCAGCCGCAAAGACGCGACGCAGGAAAAAATCATTACACTGGCAACGGGAGGAAAATAACCAATGAACTCGGAAAAAACAAAAAATCTGCTGAGAGAAATGGGGCCGCTCATCGGGCTCATTCTCCTCTTCATCGTCATCGCGGCGCTCAATGACCGCTTCATCTCCCCGTCGAACCTGAGCAACCTGCTCCGTCAGGTCTCCATCAATGCGCTCATCTCCTTCGGCATGACCTTCGTCATCCTCACGGGCGGCATTGACCTCTCCGTAGGGAGCATCCTCGCGCTCTCCAGCGCGCTCCTCGCCAGCATGATCACCAGCGGCATGAATCCTGAAATGGCCGTCATCGTGGCAGCCGTGATCGGTCTCGGCCTGGGCGCTGTGAACGGCATCATCGTCGCCTACGGCAAAGTCGCCCCCTTCATCGCGACCCTGGCCACCATGACCATCTACCGCGGCGCGACCCTCGTCTACACGAACGGCAACCCCATCAGCGGCCTCTCCGACGACCCGATCTTTATGGGCCTCGGCCAGGGCGACATCGCGGGCGTGCCCGTACCGGCGATCCTCATGCTCATCGCATTCCTTGTGCTCCTCTTTATCCTCAATAAGACCCCCCTCGGCCGTCAGACCTACGCCGTGGGCGGCAACGAAAAAGTCTCCTTCATCGCCGGCATCAAGATCAACCGCGTGAAGATCGTCTCCTACGCCATCACCGGCCTCCTCTGCGCGCTTGCGGGCGCTGTCCTCACCTCCCGCCTGAACTCTGCGCAGCCCACCGCCGGCATGGGCTATGAACTCGACGCCATCGCGGCAGTCGTCCTCGGCGGCACCAGCCTCTCCGGCGGCAAAGGCCGCATCACAGGCACCCTCATCGGCGCGCTCATCATCGGCACGCTGAACAACGGCCTGAATATTCTCAATGTCTCCAGCTTCTACCAGCAAGTTGTCAAAGGGATCGTTATTTTGCTCGCAGTACTCATGGATCGTAAGAAATAATAAGGAGGTCGTTTCATTTGCTGAAAAAATTAGTAGTAGCGTGCCTGCTCGGCGCGGCCCTCGCATCCGTTTCCGGCTGCGGCTCTTCTGAGAAAAAAGAAGCCGCTCCTTCCGGCGAAAAGACAGTCACCATCGGCTTTGCCGTATCCACCCAGAATAATCCCTTCTTCGTCACCATGGCGAAGAGCGTAGAAGAAGCGGCGGCAAACGCCAAGATCGACGTGAAGATCGTCGATGCGCAGAACGACCCGGCCAAACAGTCCAACGACGTCACTGACCTGATCGAATCCAAAGTCGACGTCCTCATCATCAATCCGGTCGACTCCGCAGCGATCTCCAACTCCGTCATCGCCGCGAACAAAGCGAAGATCCCCGTCATCACCATTGACCGCTCCGCTGACAAAGGCGACATCGTGGCCCACATCGCCTCCAACAACGTGAAAGGCGGCGAAATGGCGGCGGAATACATCGTGAAGAAACTCGGCGAACAGGCTCCTGTCGCTGAACTCGAAGGCATCCCCGGCGCGTCCGCGACCCGTGAACGCGGCGAAGGCTTCCACAAAGTGGCTGACCAGAAACTGAAAGTCCTGGCGAAACAGTCCGCTGACTTCGACCGCACCAAAGGCCTGACCGTCACCGAAAACATGCTCCAGGCGAACCCCGACATCAAAGCCATCTTCGCGCAGAATGACGAAATGGCTCTCGGCGCCATCGGCGCGGCCAAGAGCGCAGGCAAGCAGATCCTCGTCATCGGCTTCGACGGCACCGCTGACGGCGTGAAAGCCGTACAGGACGGCGACATGGCGGCCACCATCGCGCAGCAGCCTGACAAGATGGGTGAGATCGCCGTAGAGATCGCGCAGAAGATCGCAAAAGGCGAACAGGTAGACAAAAACATCGCCGTCGATCTGAAACTCGTAGAAAAACAGTAATCCCCCACACCCGAAGACAACTTGAATCGCCGCGAAAGCGGACAGCCCCGGTCATCCCGCCGGGGCTTTTGTGTTGCGCTCCGCGAATATTCTCCATAAATTCCGGCTCTTCGCGATGTATGAAAACGAAGACACGTGGTACGACGTGGGCTTCGGCTTTTCGCACAAGTTGGGCGAGGACAGCTACATCTATCTCGACGTGGAGCGCGCCTTCGGCAACGGCAACGACGACACGTACCAGATCATCATCGGATTGGACCACAAGTTCTGAAAGGAAAAAGAAGACCCTCCGGGGTCTTTTTTCTGCCCGTTTTCCGCGTGCAGGCGGCAGAAACGGCGGGGATTCATGCCTTACGAAGTGAAATTATTATTATGACTGTTGACAAAAAGACAGGGGGTGGATACGATAAACTCGTCAAAGAAAAAGGAGGTGAATGGTATGAGCTCCGTCCGTAAAGAAGCAAGACGCATGGGAAGTAACGATGCGCGCCTAAGCCGCAGACGAGGGGGTATTAATCCTATTTCTGCGCCTGCGACGGCGTCTGTAACTGAAACTGCATATCGGGGGACCTCCATGGGCCCCGGATTTACTATACGAAGGCTGCTTTTCACGCGGCCTTTTTTGCGTGTCTTTTTCCCGGCGGAGCGCGGCATCCTATGGACATAGAGACCGTATGCGCCTGCTGCGGCAGGCCCTTCACCGCGCACCAGAGAACGCAGCGCTTCTGCTCCGAAGCGTGCCGCCGCCGGGCCTACCGGAAACAGCCGGGCCACCCGGCGCACGAAGTAGGACAGGGAGCCGTCCTCCGGGTCTTCACCTGCGCCCGCTGCGGCCGCGTCATCCTCGTCACCGACGAAAACGACCGCCGGCGGAAATTCTGCTCCCCTCACTGCGAGCGCATGTACTGGAAGCACAAGAAAAAGTCGGGGACGCCCCGCACAGCGACTTTCGGAGCCGCATACGCGGGACACTCGTGACGCCGCTCCGCAAGACGGCAGGAAACACATGGGAATAACGGGACACCTCCCGATTAGAAAAGAAAGAAAGGAAACCGATTGATGAATAAACAGATTCTCACCCGCAGCATCCTCCTCGCCCTCGCCATGAGTGCCGCCATTCCGGCAGGACAGGCATGGGCGGAAACTTCCGTAACAGAAGGAAGAGAAACTATTAATATTACTCTTCAAGATTATGATGGAGAAAATTTAAATGAAACATGGAAAAATAAGGATATAGTCGTGACAAAAATTGCATCTGTATTTGATACGTCAGCTACAGCACCTGCTTTATGGGCTCAGTCTGTAAATCTTGAAGATACAGATTTTGATGTAACGACAGCTTCTTTATTTTTACCCAATGTAGACGGACTGCGCTTTAGAGATTCAAATTTAAATGTTAAGCTGGGTAATTTTACAGCTGATATAAGATCTATTAATTCGGATGCGATTGTTATTGGCGATGAATCATCCAATAATCATTTAACAATTAATGGGGATTTTCATGCAGAAATATTATCTGGTATGGGGCTTCGTGTCAGTTCCTGTAAATGGTCTTCTGCTAATGCAACTTCGTCGGAGGCGGTAATTAATGGGGAAACCAATATTACAATAAAAGGGAATCCTTTGGCGAATGCAGATATTTGGAATCTAAAATATAATCAAGGGGCAGCAATTTATGCGGGGGCCGATGAAGCGGGAGGAGATAATAATCAGGCAAATATTTCTTTAAATGGGAAAGTGAATTTGCTTTTGAATACTGAAACAGATGAGGAAAAGGGGCTTTATGGCCTCTGGGCAGGAAAAAATGGACATATAGAAACGCACAGTGATGTTACTGTTTATTCAAATAATGCACATTCTGGCGGAATTGCGGCAACAAATACTATTTCTAATACAGGAAAAGAGAATGGACAGAATATTCATGGCAGCAATGTTATCTTGGGTGGACAGGATAGCGTTATAGACATTACAATGGAAAATTCCGAGAGTTATGCCTTATACGCTAGTGGAGATAATACATCTATAAAGACAAACGATGCAGGCGTCGCGACGATTCTCTTTAAAGGCGATGTGAAAGCGGAAAACGGTGGTATAGTTCAATTAAATGTCACTGGAAATGATTGGAATTTTTTGAATGGAGATGTCAGGGCTGATGGAGGTGAAAATAAACAAGCAGTTGTCGAACTAAATGTAAAAAATGAGTTGTCTGGACAGGGAACATTAGCCGCTGCGAATGGCGGAATCGTGGATTTGACGCTTGGCGCTGGCAGCAACTGGACGGGCCGGGCGGATGATTATGGCGATGCGAACGGTGGAGGGTCTGCTCACACGACTTTTGTTGATCCCGAATTTGACAATATCACATCCGGCGGCGCGGTCAATCTGACGATGGGAAACGACGCGGTCTGGAATGTAGACGGACAGAGCTGGATTACGAATCTGACAGCATCCGGGGATAATATGTTTATCAATCTGCTGGGAACAGAAGCGGACAGAAACGCCAATGCCGATGCGCTGACGATTTATAATCTGAAGGGGCATGCGACCTTTGCCATGCATCTGGATGGAGAACGCAGCGGAAGCGATATGCTATATATCAAGAATACCGATAACAGCAGCTACGACGTATATCTGGATGAATTGGTCACGGCCGAGGATATGTATCAGAATGGAACGTTTAAAGATGGGCTGCGGTTCGCTACGGTAGGGAAAGATAATGTGACCTTTAATGTATATTCCTTGAATCAGGGGATTTATAACCTCAAATATCAGGTAAAACAAACCGAATATAATAAAACCGAAAAGGACATTAATGAGGCATACAATGAGGGCACAGATAGTGCAAAGCCCGGTTCCGATATGGTAGAGGATTTCTTTACCAGCGAAGGCAAACCGCCGAGCATTCAAAATGAGGGACTGGCCGCGCAGGATACAACGGAAGTGAATACGACAGGTAATTTCTGGAATTATAATCTGGTCGATGTTCAGGACCGTCAGATTTCCGACGCGGGCAAGACTATCATCGCCATGTCGAAGGTGAACTACTCCAACGCCGTCTACATGGACCGCCTCAATAAGCGCATGGGCGAAGCCCGCTTCCTCGAGGGCGACGACGGCCTCTGGGTGCGCCTCCGCCACGACCGCATCGGAAAATCCGACGCCTTCCGCAGCAAAAACACCATGTTCGAGATCGGCTATGACTGGAAGGACAATGACCAGAAAGACGGCACCCATTACCGCGGCTTTGCCTTCGACTACATGCGGGGCACGGCAGACTACACGAATGTCCTCGGCGAAGGAGACGTGCGCCGGGCCGGGCTGTGGTACCACGACACCTGGATGGGCGATAAAGGCCACTACACGGACTACGTCGTGAAGTACGGCCGCCTCTCCAATGACTTTGACATTTATGGCCGCACCACCGGCGAAAAGATCAGCGGTGACTACGACAACGACGTATGGAGCGTGAGCGCCGAATACGGGCGGAAGAAAGACCTGGGGAACGACTGGTACATCGAGCCGCAGGCACAGCTCCAGTACGCCTACGTGACCGACGCCTCCTACACGACGAGCCAGGAGACGAAAGTCGACCTGGACAGCATCGACAGCCTCATCGGACGGGCAGGCTTCCGCCTCGGACGGGACACGGACGAAGCGAATACGGTGTACTTCAAGGCGGACATCCTCCACGAATTCCTGGGCGGCCAGAGCATCCGCGCCGTAGACGGAACGGGGACACTCTCCACGACGTACGAGAATGAAGGCACATGGTATGACGTGGGCTTCGGCTTCTCCCACAGGATGAGCAAAGACAAGTACATGTTCCTGGACGTGGAAAAACTCTTCGGCAACGACAACGAAGACACCTATCAGGTGAACATCGGTCTGAACATGGCGTTCTGATCAATGAAAAAAGAGAAGGGAGCGGGAGACCGCTCCTTTTTCCGTGCCCGGAAATTTCCGGCGCAAAATGCCGAAGCGCTTTTCAGCGGGAAGCGTTCACCGCCGCGGCGTTTTTCGTTCAGAAGCGTTTACCGACGGAGCGCTTTTCGATGAGCGCCGCTCATTTTCCGGCGCTTTCTGTCAGGACGATCTTCATTCGGAAGCGCTCATTTTCCGGCGGAAAGGGGCATGCTATAATACAGAGGGAAAGACCTATTCAGGGAAGGAGGGGTATTTATGAAATTTACTTACTACGGACATGCGTGCTTCCTCATCGACACGGGGAGCGAGAAACTGCTTTTTGATCCGTTTCTGAACGGCAACCCGCACGCCGCGGTGCGGGCGGAAGAGGTGGAGTGCGATTATATCCTGCTGTCTCACGCCCACGGCGACCATTTCGGCGATGCCGACGCCATCGCGGCGCGGACGGGAGCGGCGGTCATCGCCATTCCGGAGGTGCTGGGACTCTTCACGAAGGAGCCGAGGACGGCGTATCCCATGAACCTGGGCGGCACGGTGAAGCTGCCTTTCGGCAAGGTGACCATGACTCCGGCGCTCCACAGCGCGGGCGTGGCGGGAGGCGTGGCGTGCGGCTTCCTGATCCAGTTCGGCGGCGGAGTGAATGTGTACTTCGCGGGCGACACGGCGCTCTTCAGCGACATGAAGCTCATCGGCGAAGACACGCCCATTCATTACGCGGTGCTGCCCATCGGCGACAATTACACCATGGGGCCGAAAGACGCCGTGAAGGCGGCGAAGCTTCTCGGCGCGCAGCGAGTGATCCCCATCCATTACAATACGTGGCCGGTCATCGCGCAGGACCCGGCGCAGTTCGCGTCTCTCGCGGAACAGTCCGGCGTGACGCCGCTCATCGCCGCGGTGGGCGAATCGCTGACGCTTCGGAAATAACAAAGAATGCAGGGCTTCGGCCCTGTATTTTTTTGCGCGTTTCTTCCCGCGCCGGCCCGGGAAAGAGTGCCGGAGATCACCGCGGGATATTTTGGAAAAAGGCGCGGAAATACGGGGATTTTCTTGACAATGGGCGGGGCGGATGGTATTCTTGTAATGTACGGTTAGCACTCGAATAGAGCGAGTGCTAACAAATAAGGTGGTAAGATGACAGCGCGAAAAAATGCAGAACCAGCAGACGCCGGCATGAATGACAGAAAGAAAAGAATACTCTGGGCCATCGTACAGGATTACGTATCTTCCGCGGAGCCCGTCGGCTCCCGAACGATCGCGAAGAATTATGATTTCGGCGTGTCCAGCGCGACGATCCGCAATGAAATGCAGGATCTGGGCGATGAGGGCTACCTGGAGCAGCCCCACACATCGGCGGGGCGCATCCCTTCCGTGAAGGGATACCGTTTCTATGTGGACCGTCTCATGGAGCCGGGACGCGTGACGGATGAGGAAAAGGAAGCCATCACGAAGCTCATCGCGGAGCATGCCGCGAAGACCGATGAGATCTTCCGCAGCCTGGCGCGGCTCGTTTCTTCCCTGACGCACACGCTTTCCGTGGCGGCGCGGAAGGTGGAGGAGACGTGCACATTCAATTACATCCGCTTTCTTCCCCTCGACGACCGCCGGGCGATCCTGCTCGCGGTGACGCAGGAAGGGAATGTGTCGAATACGGTGGTGAATATTCCGCCGGATTCGTCGCTGGATGAGCTCCAGCTCATCGCGGACAGGCTGAATCATTTCCTTCACGGCCGGGACATGAGCACGGCAGATGAGAGCCTCATCCTCTCTCTGCAGCAGGCGGTGGAGCGCGATCTGACGCCGTTCAGCCGGATCTTCGTATCGCTCCGGCGGGCGCTCCTGCCGAAGCAGCGCGTATGGAGCGGCGGCGCGGCGGGGCTCATCCGCCAGCCGGAATTTCAGAATGTGGAGAAGGTGCAGGATATTCTGAACCTTCTGGAGGAGCGCGACCTGCTCCACAGCATCCTCGACATGTCCGCGGAGAAGCCTCTCGCGGTGCGCATCGGCGCGGAGAACGGCGACAAGTCTCTCGCCGATCTGTCTGTGGTGAAGGCGCAGTTTCAGGCGGGCGGCCGGGTGATCGGCACGATGGCGGTCATCGGGCCCATGCGCATGGAATACGGCCGGGTGATCGGCCTGCTGTACTTCATGCAGCACCAGCTGTCCCGCATGCTGAAGAGCAAGGATTGATTCAGATTTTTCATACAGAGGAGGTCTCCCCATGGAGGAAAAGGAAAAGATGACCGCCGAAGGCGCGGAAGCGAAGGAAGCGCCGCCGGAGGAAGCTGATCTTTCCGCGGCGCTGTCGAAAGCGCTCGAGGCGGAAGCGGCGGCCGAAGCGAAGGCAAAGGCGCTGGAAGACAAGGCCGCCGGGCTGGAAGCGAAGCTCGCCGCGGCGGTGCGGCAGTACGACCGGCTTCAGGGCGATTTTGATAATTTCCGCCGCCGCACCCGCGCGGAGCAGGCGGAGGCGAAGGAGAAACATACCGCCGACACGGTGAAGGAATTCCTTCCTGTGCTGGACAATTTTGACCGGGCCCTCGCTCACATGGCGAAGGACGCCAGCGGCGCGGCTTACGTGCAGGGCTTCGAAATGCTGAAAAAGCAGCTGGAAAAGGTGCTGGAAGGCTTCGGCGTGACGGAGATCCAGGCGGAAGGCGCGGCGTTTGACCCGCATTTCCACGAAGCGGTGATGCAGATCCCCGCAGAAGATAAGGAAGACGACACGGTGGCCATGGTGCTCCAGAAGGGGTACGTCATGAAAGACCGGGTCATCCGGCCTGCGAAAGTGCAGGTCGTGCATAACGGCTGATCCCCGCGAGAGCGGACAGATAGAATAGAAAAGAAATTTTAAGGAGGCAATCAATATGTCCAAAGTTATTGGTATCGATCTCGGTACGACGAACTCCGTCGTAGCAGTCATGGAAGGCGGCGAGCCCGTCGTCATCCCGAACGCGGAAGGTTCCCGTCTGACCCCGTCTGTGGTGGGCTTCTCCAAGACCGGCGAGCGTCTGGTGGGCCAGCTGGCAAAGCGTCAGGCCGTGTCCAACCCGAAGCGCACCATCGTTTCCATCAAGCGCCACATGGGCAGCGATTACAAAGTAGAGATCGACGGCAAGAGCTATACCCCGCAGGAGATCTCCGCGATGATCCTCCAGAAGCTGAAACAGGACGCGGAAGCGTACCTCGGCGAACCGGTGACGGAAGCGGTCATCACCTGCCCGGCATATTTCACGGACAGCCAGCGCCAGGCGACGAAAGACGCCGGCAAGATCGCGGGCCTGAATGTGCTCCGCATCATCAATGAACCGACGGCATCCTCTCTGGCTTACGGCCTCGACAAGATCAATGACGGCAAGGAACACACCTTCCTCGTCTATGACCTTGGCGGCGGCACCTTCGATGTATCTATCCTCGATCTGGCGGACGGCGTCTTTGAAGTCAAGGCGTCCAACGGCAACGGCCATCTGGGCGGCGACGATTTCGACGCCCGCGTCATGGACTGGATCGCCGATCAGTTCAAGAAACAGAACGGTTTCGAACTGAAGCGCGACCCCATGACGAATCAGCGTCTGAAAGAAGCCGGCGAAAAGGCGAAGATCGAGCTCTCCGGCGTCATGTCCACGGAGATCAATCTGCCCTTCCTCACCGTTGATTCCGACGGCCAGCCGGTGCACTTCGACGCGACGCTCTCCCGGGCGGAATTCAACCGCATCACGGAAGACCTCGTCCAGGCGACGGTTGCTCCGATCGACATCGCCATGAAGGACGCTGGCGTCACCGCGGCAGATATTGAAAAGATCCTCCTCGTCGGCGGCTCTTCCCGTATCCCCGCCGTGCAGGAACTCATCAAGAATAAATTCGGCAAGGAACCGAACAAGGGCATCAATCCCGATGAATCCGTCGCAGTAGGCGCGGCCATTCAGGCAGGCGTGCTGAAAGGCGAAGTGAAGGACGTGCTGCTTCTCGACGTGACGCCGCTGTCCCTCGGCATCGAAACGCTGGGCGGCGTATTCACCACCATGATCAAGAGAAACACCACTATCCCGACGCAGAAGACGCAGATCTTCTCCACCGCCGTAGACAATCAGCCTTCCGTAGACATCCATGTCCTTCAGGGCGAACGCCCCATGGCGGCGGACAACAAGACTCTCGGCCGCTTCGAGCTCTCCGATATCCCGCCGGCTCCGAGAGGCGTGCCGCAGATCCAGGTGACCTTCGACATTGACGCGAACGGCATCGTCCATGTCTCCGCGAAAGACCTGGGCACCGGCAAGGAACAGAAGATCGACATCACCTCTTCTTCCGGCCTTTCCGACGAAGAGATCGAAAAGATGCAGCAGGACGCGAAGGTCCATGAAGCGGAAGACAAGAAGCGCAAGGAAGCGGTCACCGCGAAGAACAACGCGGAAGCCCTCGTGTATCAGGCGGAAAAGACCGTGAAGGAGATCGGTGACAAAGGCGACGCGGCGAAGGTGAAGGAAGTCAATGACGCCATCGCGAAGCTGAAAGAAACGCTCAAAGGCGACGACACGGAAAAGATCAAAGCCGACGCGGAAGCGCTCATGAAGCCCCTCCACGAACTGACGGAAAAACTCTATCAGCAGGCGCAGCAGGCTCAGCAGGCGGCGCAGGGCGCGGCGGGTCAGCAGCAGTCCCAGCAGGGCGCGCAGCACAAAGCCGACGGCGACACGGTCGACGCGGACTACAAAGTCGTGGACGACGACAAGAAATAAGACAGGATGAGGACGTATGGCAGCTCGGGATTACTATGAAGTGCTCGGTGTCGATAAGAACGCTACAGAAGACGACATAAAGAAAGCCTACCGCCGTCTCGCCCGCAAGTACCATCCGGATCTGAATAAGGACGACCCCTCCGCGGGAGAGAAATTCAAAGAGATCAATGAAGCGTACCAGACGCTGTCCGATGCGGACAAGCGCTCCCAGTACGACCAGGTCGGACACGACGCCTACGAACAGGCCCAGAAAGGCGGCGCAGGCGCGGGCGGCTTCGGAGGATTCGGCGGCCAGGGCTTCGGCGGTTTCGGAGGATTCGGCGGCCAGGGCTTCGACATGGGGGACATCTTCGACATGTTCACCGGCGGAAGCGGACGGCGCCAGCGGAACGGGCCGGAGCGGGGCGACGATCTCCGCTACGACATGGAGATCACCCTCCGGGAAGCGGCGAAAGGCGTGAAGAAGACCTTCACCGTGCGGAAAGAAGGGACCTGCGCGAAATGTCACGGCAGCGGCGCGGAGCCCGGCACGGACGTGGAGACCTGCCAGCACTGCCACGGCACCGGGCAGGAACGGATCGTGCGGAATACGCCCTTCGGCCAGATGGTGAACGCCACCACCTGCCGGTACTGCGGCGGCACGGGCAAGATCATCAAGCAGAAATGCAGCACCTGCCATGGCACGGGCGTGCAGACCGTCTCCAAGAAACTGGAAGTGAACATTCCCGCTGGAGCGGCGACGGGCGTGCGCATGCGCATCGCCGGCGAAGGGAATCCGGGCAAACGGGGCGGCCCGGCAGGCGATCTCTACGTATACATCTACGTGGCGGACGACCCGGACTTTGATCGGGACGGCGACGACCTCTACTGCCGCGCGGACATTTCCTTCCCCACGGCGGCGCTTGGCAATTCCATCCAGGTGGCGACGCTGGACAGCGCCGTCGAGCTGAAGATCCCCGCAGGCACGCAGAGCGGGACGAAATTCCGCATCCGCGGCGCAGGCATGCCCCGCCTCCGGGGCGGAGGAAAAGGCGACCTCTATGTCATCGTGAATGTGGTCGTCCCGAAGAACCTGAAAGGCGAGCAGAAAGAAGCCCTCCTGAAATACGCGGACATCTCCGGCGAGGACATCACCACGTACAAAGGCAAAGGCTCCTCCTTCATCGACAAACTGATTGACAAGATCAAATTATGAGCAAAAAAAAGCGCCCGTTTCCAAAAAGGAAACGGACGTTTTTTCGCGCTTTTCTGCAAAAGCAGCCCCGCGCTTGAACGGGGCCTTTTTTGCTGCTATACTTTGGTTAAAAGCATGAGCATAAATCATAGCTCTATGCAAAAAGAAATCCAACGGGGGGGCATAATGCTTCTCCGCGCCTCCTCCCGATATTTCGAGAGGGGGATTTTTATGAAAAAGAAATATGTCAATTTCACGGCGGCCCTGGCGGCGGCTTTTTTGTGCTCCGGCACAGGAAGCGTCCTGGCGGCAGAGGAACTGACGATCACGACAAAAGAGGAATTTACTGAACATCAGACTGGAGGAACGCCGCGCAGTGGAAACATAGAGTTGTCGGGCAGCGGAAACCAGCTGACCATTCGCCCTGAAGAGGGGGAATCCATTTCAGGAAATACCCTTTCCGGAGGTACGGGAAATGCGAACACATTGATTATCGATGGAGGGAGTTTTACTTCCGGCAGCGGCGCTTCGCGGGATGAAAACGGCACGCTGTCCGGGAATCAGGTCGTCATGAACGGCGGAACAGTGAAATCCATTTCCGGCGCGAAAGGGACAGACGGACAGATAACCGTGACAGGCAATCAGGTGACGCTCTCCGGGGGCAGTGCGTCATCTGTCTATGGCGGATGGCGGACAAGAGGAACAGGCGATATTACGGAGAACGGCGTATCCGTCAGCGGAGGGGAAGTCACTTTTTCTTCCTATGGGCATATATATGGGGGATACCTGAACGGAAGTGAAGGAGAAGGGGATGTCGATCGAAATTGGGTGAACATCTCCGGGGACGTGACAGACGTATATACCGCTTACGGCGGGTTTAATACGGGGAAGTCCGGGAATGCAGATGAAAATAAAGTCGTGTTGACAGATGCGTCCGGTGTGGCACAGATATATGGCGGTTCTCGCTATGTGTCTTCTTCATATATAGAAGCGCAGGGAAACGTTACCGGAAATTATGTAGAGATCGTGAACAGCGATGTTGGAAGCAAGATGTATGCTGCTGTATATGGCGGGTACAGTGATAATCTTGATGCGGACATCATCGGAAATACCGTAGAAGTTATTGGGGGGACGATCGGGGAGAAAGTCTCTTCTGGGTATGGCGCAGGCGTTTACGGAGGATATCGGACAGATGAATCCGGCAGCGTGACTGGAAATCAGGTGACGCTATCCGGGGCAACGTCTTATGTGAGCGCTTACGGCGGATACAGCACGAATACAGACAGCGGGAATGTGGAAGGCAACAGCATCACCGTTTCCGGGGCTGAATTTCAGAGCAGCGGCAACAAGGCGGCGGATATTTACGGCGGTTATGGAAAATATAATCGTGTGGAAGGCGCGTCGCAGGATGTGCGCAATAACAGCGTTTATATAGAACAGCAGACCACAGTCAACGGGAATGTGTACGGGGGATACAGCGACGGAGGAAGTGGTGCGGTCGCCGGGAATACCGTGCAGGTGAGTGACGGAGAGATTATAAAGGTCTCGAAAACGCAGACGATTATCGACAGCTCAGGTATACATAAAGTCACGGTGAGCAATGCTCTTTACGGCGGGTATACGACGACAGACGGTGATGTGACGGGCAATCTTGTGGAACTTTCCGGCGGAACCATCGGAACGGACGTCTACGGGGGCTATTCCACGAAAACCGGGAACGTCTCCGGCAATACGGTGGCGCTCCGCGGCTCGGCGGATGTGACCGCATCCAATCTGTACGGGAGAAACGATGCGAGCACAGGCTCCGGGAATACGCTCTTCATCGATGATTGGAGCGGCAGCGCGCAGTCGGTGAAAAATTTTGAGACAATCCGGTTTAATCATGTGAACTGGGAGAATGGACAGACGATTCTCAATCTTACGGCAGGCGAAGAAAACGATTTGAAGGATACTGAAGTGGATACGGGAAATCTCGTCATTTACGGAAGCACGCCGCAGGTGGGAGAATCCATGACCTTCGTAAAGAGTACGACGGCGGATACCGGGCTTTCCGCAGAGCAGGCAGCGGGCGGATTTTCTTATCAGGTAGCGACCAGCGGTACGGCTGTGTGGGAAGACTCTGAAGCCGCATCGGGTTCCGCTCTGAATTACAGGATCACCGGCGTATTTCGTAATCCCCAGACCGACCTCATCGCGGAGAACCGGGCCGTGGCGGCGGCCTTCGTGAATCAGGGCGCGGACATCGCCGCCGATTCCCTGCGGCTCCTCGACGACGGATACCATTATGGCACGCAGACCTTCGGCGCAGTCTACGGGAACCGCAGCACCTACGACGTGGCGAGCGATATCAAGATCAACGGATGGAGCGAGATCGCGGGCTTCGGGAACATTCATGAAGTGAAAGACGGCCGCCTCGCGTGGGGCGTCTTTTATGAGAACGGCACTGGCAACTACCGCACGTGGAATACATTCAACAATGAAATGTTCCGCGGAGACGGGAGTCTTCTCTACAACGGCGGCGGCGCGGCGGTGCGCCTCACGAAAGACAGCGGCATGTACTATGAAGCGTCGCTCCGCGCGGGCACCTTGTCTTCCTCGATGTCGAACGCCGTGAAAGACGGGAACGGAAACTCCTACGGCTTCGATTCTGACAGCACCTACTGGGGCGCGCACGTGGGAGCGGGGAAACTCATCCAGAGAGGCAGCGGCCAGTGGGACATCTACGGGAAATACTTCCACACCGACATCGACGGGGACAGCTTCGAAATGGGCGGCGACCGTTTCAGCTTCGACAGCGTGACCAGCGACCGTCTCCGCCTCGGCGCGCGGTATACCGCGGACACAGACAAAGCGTGGAGCCTCTACTGCGGCGCGGCGTATGAATACGAATTTTCCGGCGACAGCCGCATGAAGGCGGGCCAGTTTGAAGCGCCGGAGCAGAGTTTGCAGGGCTCGACCGTCTTCGGCGAGATCGGCACCGTGTGGGGCCGGAAAGATTCGCCGTGGAGCATGGACGTGAACCTCCGGGGCTACGCGGGCGAGCGGGAAGGCTTCAGCGGCATGGTGCAGCTGGCGTATGCCTTCTGAATATAAAAAAAGAGGACCCTTTCGGGTCCTTTTTTGTGGGAATTTTCATTATCGCGCGGGGCAGCTGACTTTCATGAGCTCTTCGATCATGCGGTGCAGGAGCTGCGCCTGCTCGGCATCGGCGGCGCGGTAGTACACTTCTTTGCCTTCGCGGCGGCTCACGATGAGGCCGCCCGCTTTGAGCTGCTTCAGGTGATGCGAGACGGCGGGGCTGCTCATGGCCATCATGGAAGAGAGATTGATGACGCATTCCTCGCCGTGGCAGAGGATCCAGAAGATGCGGAGGCGGCTCCCGTCGCCGAGCTGTTTGAATGTGTCCGCCGCGGTCTGGAATTTTTCCGTTTCCGGCATGCGGTTCAGTCTGTGTTCCAATGGCTGCCCGTGGTCATGGGGCAGGATCGTATCCGGCATGAGCGTCCCTCCTTTTCCTGTATTGTATCACATCGGAAAAGAACGGGAAATTTGTCATGAAAAAACCGCCCGGAGGCGGTTCTCTCACAGATTGCTGCCGGCCATTTTCTCAAGGAGCGCGAGGGCTTCTTCCAGCTTCGGATTCGGCGCGTCCGTGCCGAGTCCTTCCCGGACGCAGCTCCGGATGTGGGCCCGGAGGATGTCGTGATTGACCCGGCGCAGGATGGCTTCCGCCGCCATGATCTGGTTGGAGATGTCCACGCAGTACCGGTCTTCTTCGATCATGCGGAGGATGCCGTCCAGCTGGCCCCGGGCGATGCGGATGGAACGGGCCGCTTTTTCCCGGTCAGCCTTCATTGCGGATGCCCGTCACGGTGTAGCCCGCGTCTTTCACGGCGGCGCTGAGGACTTCGTCAGAGACGTCCGCGGAAAGGGCGACGGCCGCTTCTTTCGCTTCCAGGCTGACTTCCGCGGCAGCTACGCCGGGGACGGATTCCAAGGCTTTTTTCACATGAGCCGCGCAGTGCTGGCACATCATGCCTTCGACAGATACGATTTTTTTCATGGTGTTTCCTCCTTTTGCTGAATCGGAATGGGATGGATTCGTCTCCTCGGAGGGGAGAGCGGAAATGGGAGCGCCGCCGCTTTCGGGCAGGGCGTATTTCGGCCGGATGAACCGCAGGCGGAGGGCGTTCGTCACGACGAAGACGGAGCTGAAGCTCATGGCGAGGGCCGCTACCATGGGGTTCATTTTCAGGCCGAAGGCGGCGTAGAAGCAGCCTGCCGCAATGGGGATGCCGCAGGCGTTGTAGAAGAACGCCCAGAAAAGATTCTGCTTGATATTGCGGATGACCGCGCGGGAGAGCTCGATGGCCGCCGCCGCGTCGAGGAGATCGCTCCGCATGAGGACGATGCCCGCGGATTCCATGGCGATGTCTGTTCCCGCGCCGACAGCGATGCCCACATCTGCCCGGGCGAGAGCGGGGGCGTCATTGATGCCGTCGCCGATCATGGCGGCTTTTTTCCCGCTTTCCCGGATGCGGCGGATCTCCCGCTCTTTATCCTGCGGCAGGACTTCGGCGATGACCCTGTCTGTGCCGACTTCTTTCTGGATGGCTTCCGCCGTTTTTCTGCGGTCTCCTGTGAGCATGACTGTCTCGATGCCGAGCGCCCGGAGCGATTCGACGGCCCTGCGGCTAGTGGGCTTCACGGTGTCCGCGGCGGCGATGAGGCCGAGCAGGCGGCCGCCGGAGGCGAACCAGAGCGGCGTCTTTCCTTCTTCTTCGAGACGCGCTCCCTCTGCCGCCAGCGCTTCCGCGGGGATAGAGAAGGCTTCCATCATGCGGAGGCTGCCGCCGAGGCATTCTTTCCCGCCGATCACGCCGCGAATGCCCTGCCCGGGGATCTCTTCAAAATCCGTGACGGGCAGGAGAGCCGTTTTGGTCTCTGCCGCCTTTTCAGCGACGGCTGCCGCGAGAGGATGGGAAGAGAGATGCTCCAGAGACGCCGCCGCGCGGAGGAGCTCGTCTTCGCTGACGCCTGCGGCGCAGAGGATATCCGTCACAGACGGCGCGCCGCGGGTGATGGTGCCGGTCTTGTCGAGGACGGCGGTCTGTACATCGTGCGCCGCTTCGAGGGCTTCCGCCGATTTGAAGAGAATGCCGTGCCGCGCGCCCCACCCCGCGCCGACCATGATGGCTGTTGGCGTGGCGAGGCCGAGCGCGCACGGGCAGGAGACGACGAGAACGGATACGGCGATGGTGAGGGCAAATTCGGCGGACGCGCCGAGAAGAAGCCAGACCGCCGCGGCGAGGAGGGCGATGGCGATGACCGCGGGAACGAAGAGCCCCGCGACTTTGTCGGCCAGACGGGCGATGGGCGCTTTCGAGCCGGTCGCTTCATCCACGAGGCGGATGATCTGGGCGAGAGCGGTGTCGCTGCCCACCTTTGACGCCGTCATGCGGAAATAGCCGCTCCGGTTGACCGTCGCGCCGATGACGGTATCGCCGGGGCGCTTTTCCGCGGGGATGCTCTCGCCGGTGATGGCCGATTCGTCGATGGATGCCGTTCCTTCGACGATGACTCCGTCGGCGGGGATGGACTCGCCGGCGCGGACGGCGATGAGGTCGCCCGGGACGAGCTTTTCCGCGGGGATGGTGACTTCTTTCCCGTCCCGGATGACGGAGGCCGTCTTCGGCGCGAGATCGAGGAGCTCATTCACCGCCTGCGATGTGCGGCCTTTCGCGCGGGCTTCGAGAAATTTCCCCACCGTGATGAGCGTGAGGATCGTGCCGGCTCCCTCGAAGTAAAGCTCGTGGGAGAAATGGGCCGCTTCGGCAAGATCGCCCGTACCGAGGGCGATGGCGATCTTGTAGAGGGCGTACACGCCGTAGACCGTGGACGCGCCCGCGCCGAGGGCGACAAGGGAATCCATATTCGGCGAGCCGTGGACGAGCGTCTTGAAGCCCTGCTGAAAATACCGGCGGTTCAGGAAGAGGATGGGAATGAGGAGAAAAAGTTCCGTGAGGGCGCAGACCATGGCGCGGCTGTCGCCGAGAAAAGCCTCCGGCATGGGCCAGCCCATCATGCGGCCCATGGAGAGGTAGAAAAGGGGAATGGCAAAGAGAAAAGAACCTGTCATGCGCCGCTTCATGGCAAGATACTCCTGCCGCGCCGCTTCCGCCGGAGACGGCGCCTTTCCAGCCTTCGCCGCGTCACGAAGCGCCGCTCCGTACCCGGCCTTTGTGACGGCCCGCACGATCTCCGCGGAAGAGAGCTTCTCTTCATCGTATTCCACGACCATGCTGTTTTTCAGCAGGTTCACGGATACGTCCTTTGTCCCGGGCAGGGCGGCGACGCTTTTTTCCACCCGCGCCGAGCAGGCGGCGCAGGTCATCCCGGTGACTGTATATGTTTCTTTCATGAGACCTCCTTATATCCATACCCCCAGGGGGTATTATCCTCTTAAACTTAGTATAGCCTAATTTGACGATCCCGCAAGGACAGAAACTGAGATTTTTTTGCTGGCCGGCAGGAAGGCGAGAGGCGGAATGCCGATAAATAGCCTGTTTTATATATGCGAGAAAAAATTTTTAGTCATACAGAAAAAATAATAAAAACATATTGACTTTGCGGTGAGATATGATATGATGAGGACAACAGTTAAACAAATACTTAATTGTTGAAGGAACAGGAGAAGTCAAAAATGAAGAAGAGCTACAAGATCGAAGTGGACTGCGCCAACTGCGCCAATAAAATGGAAGATGCCGCCCGGAAGACTGCCGGTGTGAAGAATGCGGTCGTCAATTTCATGATGCTGAAAATGAACGTGGAATTTGAAGACGGCGCGGATCCGAAAGAAGTCATGCAGGCCGTGCGGGCGAACTGCAAAAAAGTGGAAGACGACTGCGAGATCTATTGCTGAGGGGAGCGCCGGGAGGCGCTTTCTTTCAAACCCATCAATTAAATAAGTACAAAAATATTTAATTGAACGAAGGAGGGAAAAGCAATGAATAAAAAGCAGAAGACTATGCTGGCGCGGATCCTTGCCGCCGCGGCCCTCATGATCGGTCTGTCCTTCACGGAAACGGAAGGCGTGGTGCGGTTCCTGCTGTACCTCGTGCCGTACTTCATCGTCGGCTGGGACATTCTGCGGAAAGCGGGGAAAGGCATCCGCAGCGGGCAGATCTTCGATGAGAATTTCCTCATGGCCGTGGCGACGGTGGGCGCCATCGCGCTGGCCCTCTATGATGAGACCGGCGATTATACGGAAGCCGTGGCGGTCATGCTCTTCTACCAGATCGGTGAGCTTTTCCAGAGCTACGCCGTAGGGAAGAGCCGCCGGAATATCAGCGAGCTCATGGACATCCGGCCGGATTATGCCAATATCGAAAAGGACGGCGCGCTGGTACGGGTCGACCCCGACGAAGTGGAAACGGGCTCGGTCATCGTGGTGCAGCCCGGCGAAAAGGTGCCGATCGACGGCATTATTGTCGAAGGCGCGTCCACCCTCAATACGAGCGCCCTCACCGGGGAAAGCGTGCCCCGCGACGCGAAGGCCGGCGATGCGATCATCAGCGGGTGCATCAATATGACGGGCGTGCTGAAGATACGGACGACAAAAGAATTCGGCGACTCCACCGTTTCCCAGATCCTCGATCTCGTGGAGAACGCGAGCTCCCGCAAATCGAGATCGGAAGACTTCATTTCCAAATTCGCCCGCATCTACACGCCTGCCGTGTGCGGAGCGGCGCTGGCCCTCGCCGTGATCCCGCCGCTGGTGCGGCTCTTCGCCATGGGAACGGCGCCGGAATGGGACATCTGGATCTACCGGGCACTCACATTCCTCGTCATCAGCTGCCCCTGCGCGCTGGTCATCAGCATTCCGCTGTCCTTCTTCGCCGGCATCGGCGGAGCCAGCCGGGAAGGAGTGCTCGTGAAAGGCTCGAATTATCTGGAAACGCTGTCCAAGACGGGAATCGTCGTTTTCGATAAGACAGGAACGCTCACGAAGGGCGTCTTTGAAGTGAACGCCGTCCACCACAGCCGGATGGCGAAAGAAAAGCTCCTCGAATATGCCGCTCTGGCGGAGAGCGCTTCCTCTCATCCCATCAGCCGGAGCCTGCGGAAAGCTTACGGCGGAAAGATCGACGGCAGCCGTGTGACAGATATTCGGGAGATCAGCGGGAAAGGGGTCCTGGCCAAAGTGGACGGACGCTCCGTCGCCGCGGGGAACGGCAAGCTGATGGAGAGCCTCGGTGTGGAGTACATCCCCTGCCATCACACGGGCACCATCATCCATATGGCCATCGACGGGTCTTACGCGGGACACATTGTCATTTCCGACGTGGTGAAGCCCCGCGCGAAAGAAGCCGTGCGGGAGCTGAAACGGTCGGGCGTGCGCGAGACCGTGATGCTCACAGGCGACGCGAAAGCCGTGGCGGAGAGCGTGGCGGCCGACCTCGGCATCGACATGGTATGGAGCGAGCTCCTCCCCGCGGGAAAAGTGGAAAAAGTGGAAGAGCTTTTGAAACAGAAGCCGGAAAAAGAAAAACTGGCTTTCGTAGGCGACGGCATCAACGACGCGCCGGTGCTCCGCCGCGCGGATATCGGCATCGCCATGGGCGCCATGGGCTCCGACGCGGCCATCGAAGCGGCGGATGTAGTGCTCATGGACGACGACCCGCTGAAGATCGCCAAGGCCATTAAAATTTCCCGGAAATGCCTGGGCATCGTGTATCAGAATATCGTCTTCGCCATCGGCGTGAAGCTTCTCTGTCTCCTCCTCGGCGCGGTGGGCCTGGCCAATATGTGGCTCGCCATTTTTGCCGATGTGGGCGTGATGATCCTCGCCGTGCTGAACGCGATCCGCGCGCTCTTCGTGAAGGACCTGTAAGAAACAGAAGAGCCTCTGCAAAGGGGCTCTTTTTGCTGCTCTTTTCCTCGCCGCCGGAAAACGGGGAAGTAGAAAAAATTTTCCCCGGAACGTATAATAGTAAAGATAAACAGAGGGGAAAAACCACGATAAATACGGGCTTTTTTACCCCTTAGCCGTTCAGGTACGCCAATTTGTACGCCAATTTTCAGGAAATACGCCTCATTTTCGTTAGAAAAGCCGCTGTCCATTTCATTGGGCAACGGCTTTTTATTGTGCGGTTCAAAGGTGAAGTCGGCACTCCTTACTGGGGACTCGCGGTAGCGATATTCTTCATAAGGAAATGTGCCGCTGCTCTGCTTGTGTAGATTACAGATGGGGTACGGCCTTTTCTGCTATGAAGATGGAAATTTTCTTGAACGTGATGTTGATTGTTTGTGAAATACATTTTTTCTATATCAAGCATAGATGAAATGTATAGCAATGCTGAAAACATTGGCATTTTGGCATTTAGGGCATTTTGGATTTTACATCCCGCGTGGGGCGGAGTTTTTTCGTTTTGGAATTATACTGATCCATGCTACGATTAGAACATAGATTCTGAGACCTGCCTAATGGCGGCGTCTCCCTACAGTTTAACGTAAAGGAGAAATTTATGACGACACAGATGAATCACGATTTAACGGGGAAACGCTTACTGGATGTAAAAGAACTGTGCGCGTATTGCGGTATCGGTATCTGCACGGCCAGAGAATGGGGCCGCGAGATCGGAGCAGAGAGACGTATTGGCCGCCGCGTGCTGTATGACCGTATGGCCGTGGATAAGGAAATTGACCGCATGGGCCGTGGAGAAGCATCTTCTGCTCTGCACGAATGGGAAGGGAGCGTGGCGGAATGATTTACGAGTATCTGCACAGCCACGAAGCTTACGGGAAATCCGCCGCCATTCCCGGCGATACCATCCGCGGCGAACTGGGCCTCACAACCCGGCGGTTTGACCGCATTCTCTACAGAGAGAGAAAGGCTGGAAAACTGATCTGCAATAAGTCCACTGCGGGCGGCGGTTACTATCTGCCTTCATGCGTGGGCGATGTGATTGAGTTTGTGAGAGTGCAGGAAAGCCGCATCAAAAAACACGCCGTGACCTTACGGGCGGCGCGGGCATATCTGAAAGATCATGGCAAGAAGCTGGCCTCTTCCCACTGATGAGTTGATGATTGGGAGATTGCAAATTCTCCCGATATTTCATAAATGGAGGAGATATGGAAGAAACCATCAACGAAGAAGAAACCGGCTTCACCGGGGTTCGCGATTATATTGAATTGCTGAATTGCGAGCCAGACTTCCCGCAACTCAAAATGCGGGAAATAATTGTACTCTCTGATATCGTTTGCGTGAGTATCGATCATCCGGCAACACAGGCGGGTTCATTGGGAGCATACCGCAAAGGGGATGACCGTATTGCGCAAGAACTTCACAAAGACCCGAGAGTCGTGCGGGAGAGTATCAAGCGATTGGTAGAACAAGGCTATATTTGTCGCGAGCGAGAGAATGGCAGGAGCATTTACTTAACTGGTGACTTTTACGACTTTTTGAATAAACGTGGGTTCATAGACAAAGAAGACCGAGGCAAGCACCCCGTTCTTTGGATAGACAAGCGGTTGCTTGCTCTGTATCCCCTGAACGATACAGATCGTCTTTTTATTGCTGATGTGATGAGTATCTTCCGCAAAGGACTTCCATACTTTAAAAGTACGGAGACAATATGCGGACTGCTTAACAAAAAACGGAGCGCAGTAAAGGCCATGATGAAGAAACTGAAAGACGATGGTTTAATCGTTATCGAGTATAAATCGACGTTGACCGGGAAGAAAAGGTGTGTTTACCCTTCGTGGAAACTGCGCAAGTTGATTCTTGATTACCAAAAGATGGTGGATTCAACTGGTAAGCAAAAAAGGAGTGTTCCCGGCTCTCGAGAGGAGTGTTCCCGGCTCTCGAGAGGAGTAAACCCGGCTCTCGAGAGGAGCAAAACCGACCCATAGATAAAAGAGAACCGACCCATAGATAAAAGAGAGATAAAAGAAGAGATAAACTCTAGGGGTAATATTGAGTATAAGGGTTCGCCACAGAGAGAGAAGAAAGCGCCAGACACTTTTGAACAGCTGATATCTTCCTTACCAGATACCGAGAACAAGATCGATGAACTCACAAAGCCAGAGACCTATCTTCCAGACCGTTCTACTGTTGAGGACTTTATCGTTGCCGGGAATATGAAGAACATAACAGCAGACGAGGCGTTTGCGAGCTGGAAAGAGCGGAATATGACATTTGCGGGAAATAAATGGATGATGGATTTAATATCGCTGAACGCCAATAAGCGTTTACCTTCTTCATTACCCATACATTGATGAATGCGCGGCGCGCTGGTCATGAGAAGTACGTTGCCTTCATGATATCGTACTCAATATGAGCGGGGCAGGTTGTTAGTGGATAGATCACAGGTGCATTGTACTCATGACACGCTGTTTTCATTATTTTTTGTGGACGGCGGCACGGACTCTGCGTTGGCTTTTATTTTTGAGAGCTGTGATCGATCGAAAAGGAGTCTCTTTCCCGTCGGAACCCACCCCCACCCGGAAGAGGCCCCCGTCGTGGGTTCCCATACCCCTATACCACCCCTTTGGCCGTATCTGCGCGGAGAAAAAGCAACAAAAAGGGAGAGGCTTCCGTACTACTCGCAAAGCGAGAGATCCCTGAGGGAACGCTTCCGGAAGCCTCTCCTGATACCACCAGTGTAGCAGAGCTGACTGCGGTTTTCAATGGGCGGGCATAAATCTGCCCCATTCTGTTGGGGAACTCATAAAAAAGAGCCGCCTGAACACCAGCACAAACTGATTGGAACCCTGAGTGTACGCTTCGGATAGCCATTCAATACGCTCGTTGTAGCAGACCGGAAGGAGACGTTCAAGACAAAAAGAGAGGACGCGCAATCCACGCGTCTCAAACGAGAAAATCAACGTGGAGAATGGGGCGTCCTCTCCGATGTCTTCACTATAACAGATGTTGAGAAAGCAGACAATACAGAAATTCTGTTCCGGTGGCAGCGGGCCGTTATCGAAGCGGGGAGACGGGTCAGCAGGTATCACGAAAAGGAGTCTCTTTCTCTCTGAACCCCACCCCACCCCGAAACAGGGGCCCGGCTCTGGGTTCCCATACCCCTATACCACCGCTGTCTCTGGATGTGATGGAACTTATTATTAACAACGTTGCGAGCGCTAAGAAGAAAAGAAGGGAGACAAGGAACACCGGATTTACGGGATTTTACGGATAAAAGGACGGGAGAACGGTTTATGTCAGTTTGCGACTTCTTCAAAAAGAGAAAATCGCAGGGATAATTAAGGCCGTTTTCTCTAAAATATTCACGAAAAGGCTTGCCATGAGCGCTTTTACTATATCATCCATATACTTTCATGCGAAGAACAGGAACGGGGCTGTAAGGAGCTGTTTTGGCGATTTTAGAGAGAATGCCCGTTTGGAGATTGCGCACGGGCGCATTTTGGGACGTTTTCTTAAATCGAAAGAGCTGGAACCTCTGGCAGTCATGGAAAGAAAGCATGAATGCTCTCATGAATTTGAGGATTTGCTTCTGGACACTCTTGAATAAAGGGAAGACGTATAGTAGAATAAAGGCAAGACAAGGGAGGTGGAAATATGAGCCCACGTACAGGGCGGCCAAAGTTAGAAAATCCCAACACACTTCGCTTAACGATTCGTATCAATCCAGAGTTGAGTAAAGCATTGGACGAATATTGTCAACAATGGGGAAAAACCAAAGGCGAAGTAGTGCGCGAAGGGTTGGAAAAGTTTTTGGCAGAAGACAAACAAAAATAAGGTAGTTGCCCACCGTGGAAAAGTCAGCAACTACCTTATTGAAGAGAGGCTTGCGCCCCATGAAATCTATTTTATCATGGTGCGCGGCCCATTCAAAGAGAAAGGACAACCATCATGAAAAAATACGCAGAATTGCCAATTGAGCAGAAGAACTTAGTGGAGAATTACTTCATCGGAGACGATGCCGCCCAGCAGTGCGAAGACACATTGATGATGCTTTTCAAAAGCAAAGACGCGGTAGTGGATGCTCTGGTCTGCGCTTATGGAGACTGGTATCATCGGAGCCGGAGCGCTTTGGAAGCCTTGCAGGCGGCAGGATTCACAAAAGACGAAGTAGAGATACTTGCCACCCAGTACTATACCTATCACCATCCAGAGTAAGGGGGGCGGCGGATATGACGAAAAGGAAAAGCGTTCCCGGCTTCTACTGGCGAGAGGACAAGGGCCTTTATGAACATCGTTTCACCGTGGATGGGAAGAGATACAGCGTTTACGGGAAAACGATCAAAGAATGCCAGGAAAATGAACTGAAGCGGAGAAAGGAAATCGAAGAGAAGGCCTACACCAGAAATCGCAATCTGACATTGGATACGTACTTCAAAGAGTGGGTCACTCATAAAGAGCAGTCGATCTCTGCAAGTACTCTGGGAAACTATGAAAGGACGTACCGTCTCCACATTGCGCCCGTACTGGGAAAGCGGAAAATCCGCGAGATAGAACGGCGGGAGATCATGCAATTTCAGAGCAGGCTTCATAAACAACTGTCTACGGGGGTAACACGCCTTGCCATGGGTGTACTTAAACAGGTTTTTAAATCTGCGGTCATGGATGAAGTGCTTGTCCGTAATATCTGTGCGAGCCTTCCGACTATGAAGCCAAAAGAGAATGAACGGCCTGCCCGTGAGACTATCCACAGGGCATTGACAGAAGAAGAGCTGCGGATATTTTTCAAGTATGCCGCGTCGTCGTGGTATCTGAATCTGTTTTCCTTTCTCTTGTATACGGGCCTTCGGGCGGGAGAGGCCTGCGCATTGGAGTGGCGGGACATAGACTGGAAGTCCGGTGTGATTCATATCCGACGCACCATTACGGCAGACAGAACCGGGAAACGGGAGGTCGGGCAGAAAACGAAAACAAGATCATCTAAACGGGATATTCCTATCAATGAAGTCATGGCCGATATACTGCACAGGCAGTGGGAAATTTACAGCGAGAGGTATTGTGGAAGCTCGGTACGGGATATGTGCGGCCCTGTCTTCATGGGAATAAAGGTACAACATATTTTTCCGTCGGCTCTTGATTCGGTCATTCAGCAGATACTTAAACGGGCTGAAAAGCATGGCGAAACAATGGAACGATTCAGCGCCCATGCATTCAGAGATACCTTTGCGAGCAGAGCGGCGGCACAGGGCATTGATATGAACGTGTTAAAAGAGTTGATGGGGCATGCTTCTCTTTCCATGACAAGCGATCTTTACTGTCACGTCTACAAAGAACAGAAGCAGAGCGCCATGCGGGAGATGAAGGCAATCAGTCTGTAAAAGCGGGGCTGTCGGAAAAGACCGGCGGCCCTTTCTTTACGCCAATTTGTACGCCACTTGTACGCCAATTTTGAGAAAGCACTCAGCAGTAAAAGACGATGACAGGCATGGCTGTATGATGCGAACATGATAAATAAATCTTCGATAAAATGGGGCTTTTTTTCATGACTGTACATCAAGGGGCATAGCCAAATATTACGGATAGCATGATATAATAGTAAAGATAAATAGAGAATCGAGCAATAAAGGAGGAACGCTGTGGATCAGCTGAAGGAAGAAAAAATCAGCCGTTTTGCCGCGCTGGGCGTAGCGGCGGAAGATATTTTCCGGGAGATCATGCGGGCGCGTCATCTGGATTACGTGCTTTTCCAGAATCCGTCGAACCGGGAATACGGGGTGTCGCAGGAGGATCTGCGGAAGGCGGCGGAGAAGCTCACGGCGGAGAAATTCGGTCCTGTGCCGGGCAGCGCGGAGACGTACGCCTATATTTACAGCCTCGCCCTGTCGGTGGACCCCATGCTCTTTGCGGACGGAGCGGCTCCGGTGAGTCCTCTGCTCGGGGCTATGGTGAGCGAGGCTGTTTCCCGCGCGGAGAAGGCAGGAAATACGGTGCTCTTCGCAGGAGCGGAACAGTACCTGCCGTGTCTCACCGATATTTTCGTGCGGCTCCGGGGGAAGCGCATCGCCGTGGCGCTGGCCGACGGGGAATGGAAAGAGCCTGTCGCTATGATCTATGCCCGCGGACGGGCCATGACGATGGACGAGATCGAAGAAGATACGGAACGGTATGATTATATTTTCTACGCCGGGAAGAATGAGGAAGAAAGTCTTGCGCTGTGGCGCGCCATGGGGGCGCATCTGACGGACGGCGGCTCCATGGAGGCGCTCCTTCCTTCGGAGATCCTCCGGTCGGAAAGAGCCGCCGCGCGGGCCGTGCTGAGGGAGGCTGCCGAAAGCTGCACGGTATCTTCCATGTACCATGCCGTGGACGGAGGAGAGGAGAAAGATCTCATCACCTCCGGCGCACGGGACGTCTCCGGAAGGATCGTATTCGGCGAAGCCGCCGACGAGGGAGGGATCCGCTTACTGGATCGGGCGGCCCTTTCCAGAGAGAGCTTTGCCCGCGCGGAGAGCTGGGATTATGACCTCTATGCGTGGAACGGGAGCGAGGCGCTCCAGACGATCCTGGCGGCGGGCCTGCTCGATCCGGACTTTGTTGCAGGGAGCGTGTATAAGGCGGTCCTTCCGATGAAAGGAACGCTCGGCACGTATCCGGTCATCCGCGGGGAAGCGGTGACAGAATCCTGTGTGCGGGCCGATCTGGTGAAGGAAGCGGCGGCGGCCGATGTGAAGCGGGCGGAAGCGGGCGATCTGCTTCTCACGGTGCGCAGGGGGCGGCTCATTTCAGCCGTGCTTCCGGAGACTCTTTTCGGAGCGGCGGGTGATGTGATCGTGCTCCGGCCTGTTGGCGAATATACCGCGGAATATTTGAAAGTCTATTTGGACGGGCCTGTGGGAGCGCTTTTCCTCGATGCCATGAGCACGGAGAGCGGCGTCCACGCGTGCGCGTCGAGGCTGCTTCGTGTGCCGGTGCGCCGGGCTGACGCGGAGCGGATCGCGCAGGTGACGGATCTCGTGCGGCGGCGCACGGCGGCTCTGGCGGCCGCGGAAGCGGCGTGGCGCGCGGCGAAGCGGGATTCTGTGGGACTGATGATGGGAGAGTAAGGAGGAGCGTATGAAGATCGTTCTGGCTACGCATAATAAAGGGAAGATCAGGGAATTTCGGGAAGCTCTTGCCGAGATCGGCTGGGAAGCGGAGCCCATTTCCGAAGTGGCAGATCTGCCCGATCCGGACGAAACGGGGGCGACTTTTGAAGAAAACGCGCTCCAGAAGGCGCGGTACTATTCCGCGGCCATCCATGCGCCGGTGCTGTCCGATGATTCCGGTATCGTCGCGGACGCACTGAACGGCAGGCCGGGGATCTATTCCGCCCGCTATGCCGGAAAACACGGCGACGATGAGGCCAATAATCAGAAGCTCATCCGGGAGCTCGCTCCATACAGCGGCGAAGAGCGGAAAGGCCGCTATGTGTGCGCGGTGGCGCTCGTCTGGCCGGACGGACGGGAAGTGACCGCCGAAGGCGTCTGCGAGGGGATCATCCGCGATTTCTACGCGGGGACAGGCGGATTCGGCTACGATCCGCTCTTCTTCCTGCCGGAATTCGGAAAGACTATGGCGGAGCTTTCACTGGAAGAAAAAAACGGCATCAGCCACCGGGGACGCGCGCTGCGGGCGCTGATAGAAAAACTGAAAGAGGAGAAATAAGGCCGTCTGCGGCATGAGTTTAGAGAAAATAATACCCTTCTGATGAATGTTTGACATTGAGCATATCAAATATTCCTGATATTGAGCATGCAGGTATACTATATTTCTGATATAATATACAACATAAGGCTCATGTGGAAAGGAGGGAGAGAGGACATCAGCATGGCAAAAAAGAAATTAAAGCTTTTTGGATTCAATAACCTGACGAAAACGCTCAGCTTCAATATGTATGACATCTGTTACGCGAGCACCGCGGAAGACCGGGAGAATTATATCGCTTATATCGACGAGGAGTACAGCGCGGACCGTCTGACCAAGCTCCTGACGGACGTGGCGGACATGATCGGCGCGAATATCCTGAATATCGCTTCCCAGGATTACGATCCGCAGGGGGCGAGCGTGACGATGCTCATCGCGGAGGAGCCGGTGGAGAATGAGAAGCAGGATGTGGTGGCCCATCTGGACAAGAGCCACATCACGGTGCACACCTATCCGGAAATGCATCCGCAGGACGGGATCTGCACCTTCCGCGCGGACATCGAAGTTTCTACATGCGGAAAAATTTCGCCGCTCAATGCGCTGAATTTCCTCCTCCGTTCATTCGACGCGGACATCGTGGTGGCGGACTACCGGGTCGGCGGATTCACCCGCGACGTGAACGGGAAGAAGATCTTCATCGATCACCGCATCAATTCCATCCAGAATTACATCGCGCCGCAGATCCGGCACAAGTATGACATGGTGGATGTGAATATCTATCAGGAGAATCTGTTCCACACCAAGATGATGCTCCACGATTTCCATTTGGATGATTATCTCTTCAATACGACAGAAGACAGCCTGCCGCCCAGAGAAGTGAAGCGCATCCGCCGCCTGGTGAAACAGGAAATGGCGGAGATCTTCAATGGGAGGAATATGCCGGCCATCCGCGACTGACGGAAGCGGGCGCTTTTCACAGATTTATCCCGAAAGGAGACACCCTATGGATTTAAGAGAAGAAGCAATGGAACTCAGAAGAAAGACGCATCAGATCATCAAGACCGATCTGGCGGTTCCCATGGAAAACGGCCATGATCTGGCGGTCGTCTATACGCCCGGCGTCGCGGCGCCCTGCCTCGCGATCAAAGAGGATGAAGACCTGTCCCTTGACCTGACGTGGAGAGGCAATGTGGTGGCGGTCATTTCCGACGGCACCCGCGTGCTCGGCCTCGGCGATATCGGCCCGGCGGCGTCTCTTCCCGTCATGGAGGGCAAGAGCGCTCTCTACAAACGGTTTGGCGGCATCGACGCGATCCCGATCGTCATCAATACGAAAGACCCTGATGAATTTATTCACACGGTGCAGCTGCTGGAGAAGTCTTTTGCCGGCATCAATCTGGAAGATCTGTCTTCCCCGAAGTGCTATGACATCGAAGATACGCTGAAAGCGACCATGAACATCCCCGTATTCCACGACGACCAGTTCGGCACGGCCATCGCGGCTCTCGCCGGTGTTTTGGGCGGCCTGCGCCTCATCGGCAAGAAGCTCGATGAAGTGAAAGTCGTCGTGAACGGCGTCGGCGCGGCAGGCTCGGCCATTGCCAGACTGTTCCTGGAAGCGGGCGTACCGGCTGAAAATATGACCGCTCTGAACAGCAAGGGCATTCTCTATGACAACGGACACCTCGATCGTATCCAGAAAGCTCTCGCGGACAAACTGAATCCGGAAGGACGCCGCGGCACGCTGGCTGACGCGGTCAAAGGAGCGGACGTGCTCGTGGGCTGCTCCGGCCCGGGCGTCTTTACGAAAGAGATCGTATCGACCATGGCGGAAAAGAATATCGTATTCGGCATGGCGAATCCCGTACCGGAAATGATGCTCGATGAAGCGAGAGAAGCGGGCGTTTACGTATTTGGCACCGGCAGAAGCGACATGCCGAACCAGATCAACAATTCCAGCGTATTCCCCGGCCTCTTCCGGGGCGCTCTGGACGTGCGCGCCCGTCAGATCAATGAGGAAATGAAACTGGCCGCCGCCTATGCGCTGGCGAACCTCATGTCCGATGATGAACTCGACCCGGATCACGTTGTGGCCGATGTATTCGATGAAAGAGTGCCGAAGGCTGTAGCGAAAGCCGTGGCAAAAGCGGCGATCGAGACCGGCGTGGCAAGAGTCAAGGAACTGCCCGAACAGTACAGAGACTGATGCAGGCGTAAAAAAACGGCTCCCGAAAGGGGCCGTTTTTTTGTGCCTGTTTTTATTGTTCCGCTTTGCTTTTTTCGATTTCCTCTGCGAGAACGCGGACGGCAGAGCTCGCGCCGATGCGGGATGCCCCGGCGGCAAGGAAAGCTTCCATGTCTTCCCTCGTGCGGATGCCTCCGGCGGCCTTGATGGAGACATTCGGACCGATGTGCGCCCGGAAGAGGGCGATGTCGGAGAGCGCGGCGCCTGCCGGGCCGAATCCGGTGGAAGTCTTGATAAAGTCCGCGCCGCCTTCGGTGCAGCAGCGGCAGGCGGCGATCTTTTCTTCCTCCGTGAGATAGCAGGTCTCGATGATGACTTTGACGATACGCCCTTCCGCCGCGGCTTTCACGGCGCGGATCTCTTCTGTGACATAAGCGGTATCGCCGTCTTTCAGCGCGCCGATGGAGATGACCATGTCGATCTCTGATGCCCCGTCAGAGACAGCCTGCTTCGTTTCGGCGGTCTTTGCGGAGAGGTTCGCGTTTCCCAGCGGAAATCCAACGACCGTACAGACGGGAAGATGTGGGAAGGCTTCATGGGCCCGGCGGACGAAGACGGAAGGAATGCAGACGGAGGCCGTGCGGAAGCGGACCGCTTCTTCGCAGAGCTTCCGGATGTCCGCCCAGCGGGCGTCGGCCCTGAGCAGGGTGTGATCGACGCGCGCCAGAATTTCCTGTGCTGTCATGGCAAGATCCTTTCATTTGAAACGGCTCCACGGAACGAGCCGTTTTTCCAGCCATTCCAGAAGGAGCGTGAAGAGAAGCCCCAGAAGGGAGAGGACGATGACGCCCGCCATGAGGCGGTCGGTGATCATGAGGTCGCCGTAGTGGAGGATGAGCGCGCCGATGCCTTTTTCCGCGGCGATCATTTCCGCCGCCACGAGAAGGAGGAGCGCCGTGCCTGCGGCGATGCGGAAACCCGCGAAGATCATGGGCAGCGCGTAGGGAAGGACGACGCAGCGCATGGTGTAGAACCATCCGGCGCGAAAGCTCGCCGCCACTTTGATGAGCAGGGGATCGACGTTTTTCACGCCGGAGTAGGTGTTCATGGCGATGGGGAAAAAGACGCCGAGAGCGATGATGGTGACTTTGGACAGCTCGCCGATGCCGAGCCAGAGGATGAAAAGCGGCAGAAGGGCGATCTTCGGGATTGGGTAGAGGGCGTTCACCAGAGGCGTCACCATGCGGTCGGCGAGGGCGGACGTGCCTGCCACGAGGCCCACGGCGAGGCCGAGCGCGCCGCCCGCGGCAAATCCCGCGAGAATGCGGCCGAGGCTGGCCATGAGGCTTTCCCCGATCTCTCCGCCGGAGATCATATCGGCGAGAGCGGTGAGGATCTGCGTCGGCGAGGGGAGGAAGAGAGAGGAGATGAGGCCTGCCCGGCAGAGGGCCTCCCACACGAGGAGAAGCACTGCCATGGACAGGAAGGAGACCCAGAGCGGGGCGCGGCGCTGCCAGCGGGTCAGTTTATTTTTTACGGTGTATTCGGTCATGGCTGCACCTCCGTCATGGCTTCTTTCGCATCGCGGCTGATGTGTTCCCAGATGCGGCGGATGAATCCGGCGATCTCCGCGCTGTGTTCCGGCTTTTCCCGGTCGGCCCGGGGGATGCCGATCTCAAGGATATCCTTGACTTTCCCCGGACGGCGGGAGAGGAGGATGACCCGGTCGGCGAGCATGACCGCTTCTTCGATATTGTGCGTCACATAAAGCGTGGTGAGCTTTGTTTTTTCCCAGAGGGAGACCAATTCTTCCTGCATGATGATGCGGGTCTGCGCGTCCAGCGCGGAGAACGGTTCGTCCATGAGGAGCAGATCAGGGCTGACCGCGAGGGCCCGGGCGATGCCCACGCGCTGGCGCATGCCGCCGGAGAGCTGGTGCGGATAGGCGTTTTCAAAACCGGAGAGCCCCACGAGCTGGATGTAGTGGCGGATGCGGCCGTCCCATTCGCTCTTCGGAAGGAATTTGCCCGCTTCCAGGCCAAAGGCGATGTTTTCATAGACCGTGCGCCACGGCATGAGGCCCGTTTCCTGAAAGACGATGGACGTGCGGGGCTCGCGGTCAAGGCCTTCGCCGGTGAAGCGGACAGCGCCTTCCGTTGGCGAAAGCAGACCGGCGCAGATATTGAGGAGCGTGGATTTGCCGCATCCCGAAGGACCGACGAGGGCGGCGAATTCTTCTTCGTGAAGGGTGAGCCGGATGTCCTCCAGCACGGGAAGGGACTTCCCGCCGGAGGTGAATGTCTGGCTGACGTGATCGATGACAAGTTGCATGGAGATCCTCCTGGAAAATAAAGCCCCGGACGGAACCGGGGCGGATCATCATTTCATCGCTTTTTCAAGGAAGCCCGTATTGACGATATCGTCGGCTTTCAGATCGCCGCTGAGAAGGCCGTGTGCCCTGTACCAGTCGATCTGGGTCTGGATGTCGCTCACGAGAAGCACGCCGTTCTCATCGATATAGGGCAGACCGAGGCGGATATCTTCTTCCGGCGTCTGCACGTATTTCGCGATGATCTTCACGGCCTCTGCGAGTTCCGGCGAGTCTTTGCCGCCGGTGAGGGCCTTGTGATATTCCCGGCACGCTTTGTTGTAGGCTTTCATGAACCGCACGGCGGCGTCTTCATTCTGCGTGAATTTGGGAGAATAGAAAATGGCCGATGTCTGGTAGGGAATGATGTCGCTCACCTGGGTAATGAGAGTGCCGTAGCCTTCGGACTGGACTTTTGTCACATTCGGTTCATTCAGGATGCACGCGTCGATCTGGCCGCTCTGGAGCGCCGCCATGACGGCGGAGATCTTGCCGAGGGGAATGAGGGTCACATCGTCGGGGGAGAGCCCCTTTTCCTCCAGCAGGCGGCCAATCATGTATTCAAAGGTGGAGCCTTTCTGGGTGATGCCGATGCGGCTGCCTTTCAGGGACTCAATGGATGTGAGGCCTGCGTTGTAGCGGTCCGTATTGGCGATGAGCGCGGAAGAAGAGAATCCTTTTTCTTCGCGGCCTTTGTCGGCGGTGATGCAGAGCTTCTGACCCTGGGCGGCCATATTGTAGAGTCCGGCGGTGATGCCCGTGGCGCCCACGTCGACTTTGGACGACGCCGTGGCGACGGCAATGGGCTGGGCCGCGTCAAACCACTGCGGCTCGATCTCGATGCCTTCTTCTTTGAAATAGCCCTTGTCCATGGCGATGAAGAGGGGAGCACTGCTCGTCAGACGGAGCATGCCGAGAGAGACTTTGACCGGCTCGCCGCCGCTCGCTTTCGGCGCGTCTCCGCCGCCGCATCCGGCAAAAGCGAGAGCCGTGAAGCAGGCGAGGAGAAAGGCGAATATCTTTTTCATAGGAGACCTCCTTACAGCAAAATTCACCGGCCATCGATAGGCGCTTTTTCGTAAATCGGCGGAAAATGAGAGCTTCTCATTTTTCACCGCTCAATGAAGACCGCTCGATGAGAGGTAAAAATTTTTTTCATTATAGTACAGCATGGGAAAGAATTCAAAAGGAACCGTGCGGGGAACGCGGATTTTTGATACAATAAATCAAATCTTATTAATAATTGGGAAACGGAGGACAGCCATGAAAAAGAAAGTGATCTGCGCCGCGCTGGCGCTGACTCTTCTCGGCGGTGCGGCGGCGGAAGCGAAGATCGAGGACAGCCGCCTCGCGCTGGGCGGCATCAGCATCGGGAGCACGGAAGCTTATGTGCGGGCCACCTACGGGAAGCCGAAAACGTACAGCCGGGACTATTACGCGCCGCGGAAGGGCTATGTCCGCGAATACAATTACGGCGATTCTTTTTTTGTGACCGTTTTGGAAGAGACGGGGCAGGTCATGCGCATGATGTCCATGGACCGGCACAATAAGATCGCCACGCCCGACGGCATCACCATCGGTTCGGCAATAGACGACGTGCTCCGCCGGTACGGGGAGCCGGATCTGCGTCAGATCGACGGAGACAGCGACTATCTCTGGTATTTCGGCAGCAAAGAGAAGGGAAATCTCGTCTTCCGCGTGAGCTTCGGCAAGGTGACGGGCATCACCTGCGGAACGAAGTGAAATATAGAAAAATTTTATGGCTCGCATACATTTTTCTTGCGCCGAAAGGAGCTTTCATGTATAATATTCAGGTCTAATGTTTTAGGCACTTCCTGGCCCCTGGGATGCAGGGGACATAGGTCCGAGAAGGAGGCGATAGTATGAAAAAGTATGAAGTCATGTTCATCGTGAACGTAGCAGATGAAGAAGTGATCAAATCTGCTGTCGAAATCGTCAAATCCACCATCGCGAAGATCGGCGGAACGATTGACAAGGAAGATGAATGGGGCAAGCGTCAGCTGGCTTACGAAGTGAAGCACCAGACCGAAGGCTACTATGTAGTCATCGATTTCCAGGCTGATCCTGCACAGATCAAGGAACTTGACCGCGTCATCAAGATTCACGAAGAAATTATCCGTCATATCATTGTCAAATTGGATGACTAAGCAGGAGACGAGACGATGAATTCAGTACAGATTATGGGAAATCTGACGAGAGACCCGCAGATGCGCGCGACGAAGACCGGCAGAGCGGTAGCGTCCTTCAGCGTTGCTGTCAACAGAAGCTACAGCGCTCCCAATGGCGAACAGAGAGAACTCACTGATTTCGTCAATGTGGTCGCATGGGGCCCCCTGGCAGAAGCTGTAGGAAACCAGCTCAGAAAAGGAACCCGCGTCTTTGTAGAAGGCCGTTATTCTTCCCGTTCCTACGAAACGCAGGACGGACAGAAACGGTATGTTACGGAAGTGACCGCCAATCTGATCGCGCTGCCCATCGGCATGCAGCATGCTTCTCAGCCTGCGCCGGATATGGGAGGGTACGCTCAGCCCAGTGGATTCAGTCAGTCCGGAAGCAATTTCAATCAGTTCGGCACACCGAGAACGGATGAAGACATTCCGTTCTGAGCCGCAGACAATGGAGGATACAACAAATGAACAAGAGAGATAGAATCAGAAGACCGAGAAGAAAGGTCTGCCAGTGCTGCGTCGATAAGATCGACACCCTGGATTACAAGGACGTGGCGACCCTTCGCCATTTCATTTCCGAAAGAGGCAAGATCCTGCCCCGCCGCATCACCGGCACCTGCGCGAAGCATCAGCGCAAGATCAATCTGGCCATCAAGAGAGCAAGAGCCATCGCTCTGCTTCCTTTCAGCGCAGACTGAGAGACCGGCGAAGACCGACATGGAATTTCCATGCCGGTCTTTTTGTTTTTTCAGGCGGAAATTTTTACGGCAAAGTGTCTTTCACCCGCGGTCATGTATAATAAAGAAAAACAGGGAGGGACAGCAGATGGAAAAGCTTGACGCATTGGCGCTCGCCATGATCGATTATGATCAGGGGGACCCGAAGCGGATTCATCATTTTCTGAAGGTGCACAGTTTCGCGCGCCTTATCGGTCTCATGGAAGGTCTGGACGCGGGGACGCTCTTTCGGCTGGAAGCGGCAGCCTATGTGCACGATATCGGCATCCATGAAGGGGAGCGCCGTTTCGGGAGAAATGACGGAAAGATCCAGGAGGAGCTCGGTCCGGCGGAAGCGGAAAAGCTGCTCACGGCGCTCGGATTTGAGGCGGACGATACAGCGCGCATCGTCTGGCTCGTGGGGCATCATCATTCTTACGGCTCGATCGACGGACCGGACGCGCAGATCCTCGCGGAGGCGGACATGCTGGTGAATCAGTATGAAGACGGCGCGCCACGGAAGCAGAATGAGGCGCTCTTCCGGCGTCTGTACAAGACAGCGGCCGGGAAGCGGCTTTTTGAGGCGCTGTATCTTGAGACGTACAGTCCGGAGGAGAATCATGCGTGATACATCGCTGGTCTATCCGGTGAGAGACGGTCGGGTGCTCCTCGGCAGGAAGCGCCGCGGCATGGGGTACGGCAAATGGAACGGCTTCGGCGGAAAGATCGAAGCGGGGGAGACGATGCGGGAGTGCGCCGCGCGGGAGCTCCGGGAAGAGTGCGGGCTCACCGTGCGCCCGGAGGCGCTGGAGCTTGCGGCGGATCTCTACTTCGAGCAGCCTTCTGACCGCACCTGGTCGCACGCGGGTATCGTGTATTTCGCCCGGGACTGGGAAGGGGAGCCGCGGCTGTCCGATGAGATGGAGCCGCGGTGGTTCGCTCTTGACGAGCTGCCTTACGAAGAAATGTGGGAGGCGGATAAGATCTGGCTGCCCATGATCCTCGCGGGGAAAAAGATCCGCGGCACGGTATATTTCGCGGAAGACGGCGATCATGTGACGGGAACGGAATTTCAGGAGGAAGAATTTGGAGAAAAGTGAGTGGCCGGCGGCGCTGCTCCGCTGGTTCGACGCGAACCGGCGGGATCTGCCGTGGCGGGAATCGAAGCCCCGCGACCCCTATCACGTGTGGATCTCGGAGATCATGTTACAGCAGACGCGGACGGAAGCGGTGAAGCCCTATTTCAATGCCTGGATGGAGCGGTTCCCCCATATTTCCGACCTGGCCGCGGCAGAGGAGGATGAAGTGCTCCACGCGTGGCAGGGACTCGGCTATTACAGCCGGGCGAGAAATATCCATCGCGCGGCGCGGGAGATCGCGGAGAAATACGGCGGGAAGATGCCGAAAGAGCCGGAAGTCATCCGGAGCCTGCCGGGGATCGGCGAATATACGGCGGGGGCGGTAGCGTCCATCGCCTATGGAGAGAAAACGCCTGCTGTGGACGGGAACGTGCTCCGTGTCTATGCCCGCCTCTACGCGGTGGAAGACGATATTCTGAAGAGCCGAGGCAGGAAGCGCATTGCCGCCCTCGCGGAAGAAACGATCCCCGCGGACAGACCGGGCGACTTCAATGAGGCGCTCATGGATCTCGGCGCGGAGGTATGCATCCCGAAGCGGCCCCGGTGCGCGGCCTGCCCGCTGCGGATGTGGTGCGAAGCCGCGGCGCGGGGCCTGGAAGAAGCGCTGCCTGTGCGGACAAAGAAAAAGCCGCAGGCCGTTTTTTACGCCGCCTGCGGACTGCTTGAGAAAAACGGAGCGTACCTGATGCACCGGCGTCCCCCTTCGGGCATGCTGGCGAATATGTGGGAATTTCCCATGGCGCTCGCGGAAAATGAGGGAGAGAGCGCGGAGCGGCTGGAAGCGCTCCTTTCGGGACATGCCGGAGAAAAGCGGTGGGCGCTGACTCATGTATTCACGCACCGCATCTGGCATATGCGGGCCTATGAAATGACGGGCGGAACCGCGCCGGAAGGGGAAGACTGGCGGTGGTTCACGCCGGAGGAAATGAGAGCGATCCCGCTCGCCGGGCCGCACGCCCGGCTGGCAGCGGCGCTGTAAGGAGGCGGCCATGAATCACGGACCGACATTTTCTTTTTCCATGCTGATCTTCGCGCTGACGTGTATCGGCTTTCTGGACGGCTGTCTCGCGGCGGCGCTCTTCCGGCGGAAACGGTGGTATCTCTGGGGCGCGGCCGGCGCGGCGCTGACTTTTGCCTCGGAAGAAGCCTACTCCTGGTATCGTCTTGCCTATGCGGATACGGGGGTATGGGGCACGGCGGCCGGTTACGGCGCGTGCGCTGTCCTCGCGGCGGCAGTGGCGGCGGCTCTGCCTCTCGCCGTGCTGTCGGTCCTGTCCGTTTCCCGGACATGCCGGGTCACAGCGCAGCGGCTCGGCGCGGGGTGGCTCTGTCTCTCGTTCCTTGCCGGGCTGTACGGCGTGTCGCTGGGGAATCACCCGGAAGAGACAGAGAAGATCGCCGTGACAGCGGACGCTCTCCCCGCCGCGTTTGAGGGATACCGCATCGCGCAGATCTCGGATACGCACATCGGGCCGTACTACCATCCCGCCGACCTGGAAGCGGCGCTCGATGCGGCGGAGTCATCCGGTGCGGATCTGACGGTGGTGACAGGCGATCTCATCGACGATATGCGGTACATGCCGGAAGCGGCGCGCATCCTCGAAGAGAAGAAGGGGGATTTCCCGGACGGCATCCTTTTCATCTGGGGCAATCACGAATATTACCGCGGCAGGGAAATGGTGCGCCGCCATCTGGAAGAAGCGGGGATTCCCATCCTGGAAAATGAGTCTGTAAAGATACGGCGCGGCGGAGATGTCCTCTTCGCGGCGGGCGTCGACTACCCCTGGACGAAAGGCGCGGGCCACGCGGCGGAAATGCGGGCCATGGCCGATCAGGCCTTCGCGGATATCCCCGCGGGCGCGGCAGTGCTCTTCCTGGCGCACCATTCCGATTTCATCGACGAAGGCTTTGCCCGCGGCGCGGCGCTGACCCTTACCGGCCACACCCACGCCATGCAGTTCGGCATTGCGGGCCGGCCGGTCGTCTCTCATTTCAAATACACCCGCGGCATGTATGAAGACGGAGACAGCCTGGGCTATGTATCCCGGGGGAACGGTGGCTGGTTCCCCTTCCGCCTCGGCTGCGGCAGGGAACTGGCGGTTTTTGAACTGCACGGGAAATAAAATAAAAAGCTGACCCTACGGAAAGGCCGGCTTTTTTATTTTGGAAAATTTCAGAAATTGTGGGCGTACATGAGGGAGAAGCCTACGCCGTTATAGCCCGGATTATGCGAAGAGAAGCCGTTTGAACAATGCATAAAGGAATAACCGAGGCGGAAGGCGCTGTCTTTATTGGGATAGTAGGAAACGCGGGGGCCGGCGCGCCACATGAATCCGAAGGCGCGGCCTCCTTCCGGGAAGGCGTGATTATAAGCAAGGAGAGATCCCGTGCCGTCGATGCCGACGGACCATTTCTCACCGACCGGTTTCTCCCAGCGGATCATGAAAGACGGGCCCAGTCCCCAAGCGTCGCTGTCCCGGTGCTGCCCGTTTTCCGTGAGATATCCGTCGGGCCGGGTGAAGGTGAGGCCGCGCCAGAAAGAAACGGAGCCGTTCCGCTTCATTTCCTGATAAAGATGGACCGTGTAATTGTCGATGTGGCGGTCGTCATAAAAACGGTGCTCTATGTATTCAAACTGGATCTCCACGGGATGGGAACGCGAAGCCGGCATTTCTGCCGCAGGAGACGCAGAGACATTTTCTTCGGTTGCGGCGGAAGAAAGTGCGGACGGTTCTTTTCCGTCAGACTGCGGGGCGACAAAAATAGCCGTGGGGCCGTCGGCGCTCCCGATGACGCCGGTATTTTCCGAAACGGAAGACGGCTCCCCTTTCGCAGCAAGCGCGGGAGAAGCGGAAAACATACAGGCACAGCAGAGCGCCGCAAGAACAGCGGATTTCATAAAACAGCCTCCTTCAACTGATAGTATGCTATGTAATTTATTATACGGCTGTCAAGGGAGAAACGGACGTATCAAAAATTTATAGACTGAGTTAAAAGAAATTTTTAATATCCGCAGGGCTCGGCAGTGTTTTCAAAATGAAAATCCCGCATGCCGGAGCATGGGGCAGCGGCGTATGTGAAATCCTTCCGTTTGTGCCGGTAATATGTATTCGTCGGGGAAAAGAAGAAATCCCGGAAAATTTCCTGCGGAAGATCCGAAGCCACCGGAACTTTTTCAGCGGGGAACGGAAAAGGACCGGAATTTTTCCGGCGAAAAAGGAAAAAGCGCCGGAGAATTTTCTGTAAAAAATGAAAAACCCCTGTTTGTCAGCTGCGGTTCGCCGACAGACAGGGGGGTTATTGGTGCGTTTTATCCGAGGATTTTTCTTATCGCGCCTTTATGGAGTTTTACGCCGCTGGCCAGGCAGGTGTGGTCGAAGTGCATGTCTACAGCGTGGAGGCCGGGCTGGGCGTCTGCGCCGAGGCCGATGAATCCCACTTTCAGATCAGGACGTTTCCGGGGATACCAGAAGAAGTCTTCGCCCCCGGCGGTGGTGATCGGCGGGACGAGGGCCGCTTCGCCCAGTTCTTCCCGGATGATATCGGCGATGAGATCGGTCACTTCCGGCGTGATGATGGACGCGGGGGTGATGTTATGGACGCGGAAATCAATGGACGCGCCCACGGCGGCCGCCGTGTTTTCCGCTGCGCGGCGGAGTTCTGCCAGCATGGTGTCCATGAGGTCGTTGTCCTGGCTGCGGAGGTCAAAGACGATCTGCGCTTCGCCGGGAACGGCGTTCATGACGCCTGCGTCGGAGTGGAGCTGGGTCGCTTTGAGATTGTGGACGATATTGGAATCGAAGCGGAGCGCATTGACGGCCTGCACGATGAGGCACGCCGCGTCGAGGGCGCTGATGCCGAGGTAGGGACGGGCGCCGTGGCTTTGTTTGCCGTGAACGTCGATGATGACGTGGCCCGCAGAGGAATAGTACATGGCGGGAGCGGCCTGTCCGACGCGGCATTCCTGGATGGGGCGGATGTGCATGCCGATGAGGATATCCAGATCGTCGACGGCGCCGCCTTCGATCATGGAGAGCGCGCCGCCGCTCGTTTCTTCCGCCGGTTGGAAGAGGATCTTCAGTTTGCCTTTTTTCACGAGCCCTTCCGCTTTTGCTTCTTCCGCAGCGGCGAGGAGCATGGACATGTGGGCGTCGTGGCCGCAGAGGTGCGCCGCGTGTTCCGGCGTGCCGAGGGCGTCCATATCCGCGCGGAGGCCGAGCGCCGTCCCGGGAACGCCGCTGTCCCATACGCCGACGACGCCCGTCGCGCCGCCTACGTTTCTTTCCACGGTATAGCCCGCTTTTTCCAGCGCGTCTGCCAGATAGGCGGATGTTTTATATTCCTGCATGCCCACTTCGGGGATGGTGTGCAGGTATTCGAAGTGTTTCTGTACGTCAGCCATAAGATGCCTCCTTATGTTGCAATGCCCGGGCAGTCCGGGCGGTCTATGATTGTATTGTATAGGACGAAGGGAGAATTACAAGAGAGGCGGCATGCTTTTTGTGAAAAACTTGCGAGCTGTGTTAGCAAAATGTGACGGGCTTTTTAGTTATTTGAAGGGTTCGCAAAAGAGCGCGCGTGAAAATGATGATAACATTAAGACATAATAAACTCTTTGCATGCGGGTTTCGTATGGAAAAGAATCGTGGTATACTGGCGCCAAGAATTTTACAAAAAGCGACGAAGCGGCTTTCCGGCAATGGGGCCGCTTTTTGCTTTTGTCCGCCTGGCGGGGAAAGGATGTGCAGTATGGAAAAGGAAAATGAAGAAGAGCGGCTGATGCGGCTGCCCAGGGTGACATGGAAAGGATATGCGGCGCTTTTGTTTGCGATCTTATTTTTCGCGGGGATTTTTGCGTCAGTTCAGAGCGCCGCGTGGCTTCGGGCGTTCGATTTCAGCACGCTCATCGGGAAATTCGGCACCATGGCATCGGATAAGGCGACTTTCGTCGGCATGGGAGGCGCGAGTGCCCGCGGAGGGTTTCTGTTCGCGCTGTCGCTGGTGCCGTCGGTGATGCTGGCTGTGGGATGTGTGGAGGTGCTGTCTCATTTCGGCGCGCTGGCGGCGGCGCAGAGATTGATGACGCCGCTTTTGAAGCCGCTCATGGATGTGCCCGGCTTTGTGGGACTGACGCTGATCACGGATATGCAGAGCACAGATGCGGGCGCGGCGCTCACAAAGGAGCTGTATGATGAGAAGCTCATCGATAAAAGAGAGCAGACGATCATTGCCGCATGGCAGTATTCCGGCGCGGGGATGATTAATAATTATTTTGCCATCGTCGGCGCGCTTTTCAGTTACGCCCTTGTTCCGATCATAGTGCCGCTTTTGATCATTTTCGTTTTAAAGTTTTTCGGCGCGGTGGTATGCCGCATCGTGCTTGATACGGTGTATAAGGGGGATTTCAGTCATGAACAGTAAGACAGAGGAGATCAGCGAGGCGCTGGAGCCGTCCGGCAATATTTTTGATATATTCATCCGCGGCGCGAGAAAGGGCTGGAATATCGGCATCAATAACTTGATCCCGAATATTTTGATGGCCTATGTTATTGCCTATATCCTGAATATTCTCGGGGTCATGGCTTTTATCGGCCATTGGTGCGGGCCGGTGATGGGGCTCCTTGGGCTGCCCGGCGAAGCGCTGATCGTGCTGCTCACCGTGTGGCTTTCCTGTTCGGCCGGCGTGGGCGTGGCGGCTTCCCTTTTTGCTTCGGGCATGCTTGAGCCGGCGCACATCACGATCCTTATGCCGGCGTTTATCCTGATGGGATCGCAGCTGCAGTACATGGGCCGCCTGCTCGGTACGGCGGATGTGCCGAAAAAGTATTGGCCGCTTCTCATGGCGATTTCCATTGTGAACGCGGTGATCGGCATGATCCTCATGCGCTGTGTGATGCTGTTCTTTTGATTTTCGCAATAAAAAAGACTTCCCGAAGGGGAAGTTTTTTCATTTACCGGCGGCCGCGGAGGAGCGACGGCTGGCAGAGAGAGACGGCTTTCAGCGCGCAGTAGGCGATGACGCATCCCGCGCCGCAGGAGACGGCGAAGAGGGAGACATAGAAGAAAGCGCCCTTTTCCGAGCCGAGCAGGAGGGCGGCGATGGGATAGGACGCGAGTCCGCCCAGGACGGAGGTGCCGAAAAATTCGCCCGCTGCGGCGGCCCAGAGTTTATGGGTGCGGCTGTAGAGCCATCCCGAGAGAAAGGCGCCGATCATGGAGCCGGGAAAGGCGAGGAGGCTTCCCGTGCCGGCGATATTCCGGATGAGCGACGCGGTGAATGCGGCGGCGACGCCGTACCGCGTGCCGGCGAGGACGGCGAGGAAAATGTTCGCCATGTGCTGGATGGGGAAGGC